>Ga0307998_1001987_pt1 | contig 10675 bp, 9 predicted proteins | sample Davwhametageno37_FD_203147 | JGI IMG/M metagenome (GOLD analysis project Ga0307998, IMG submission 203147) | Marine microbial communities from Davis Island wharf, Antarctic Ocean - #37 | ecosystem: Environmental > Aquatic > Marine > Unclassified | place: Antarctic Ocean: Davis Island wharf...
CGCGGACGGTCTGCTGCCTTGGCTGGAGAACTACACCTTTCCCCATGAGTCGCGGTTCGTGGAGGGAGGCTATGCCGAGCAGGTGGCCGAGGTTTTTGTGGCCGAGCTGCTGCGCAACGGCGTGACCACGGCTCTGGCGTTTTCGACATCTCACCCCGCGTCGGTGGAGGCTCTGTTCACCGAGGCCCGACGCCAGCAGTTGCGCCTCATCACCGGCAAGGTACTGCAAGACCGCCACTCGCCCGACGGCGTGCGCGACGACACCGAGCAAAGCCTCATCGACACCGAGGCGCTGATCCAGCGCTGGCACGGCGTGGACCGCCTTGGCTACGCCATCACCCCGCGTTTTGCACCCACCAGTACCCATGAACAATTGCGCGGCGCGGGTGAGCTGGCTGCGCGCTACCCCGATGTGTGGATCCAGTCCCACGTGGCCGAGAACCGCGACGAGATCCGCTGGGCGCGCGAGCTGTTCCCTGCCGCACGCAGCTACCTGGGTGTGTACGACGACTTTGGCCTGATGCGCAAACGCGCGGTGTACGCACACTGCATTCACTTTGATGATGACGACCGGGCGCTGATGCGAGATACCGGTGCGGTGGCTGCGGTCAGCCCCACCAGCAATCTCTTTCTGGGCAGTGGCTTTTTTGACTACGCCGGTGCCGACCGCGTGGGGTTTGGCTATGGCTTGGCCAGCGACGTGGGCGGTGGCACCAGCTTCAGCCCCTTCCACACCATGCTGGCGGCGTACTACGTGGGGCGTGAGGGCCAGACCAAGCAGGGCCTGAGCCTGTCGCCCCAGCAGCTGTGGTGGCAACACACGGCGGGCGCGGCCAGGGCGTTGGGCCTGGCGGGGGTGGTGGGCAATCTGCAGCCGGGCTGCGAGGCCGATTTTGTGGTTCTGAACCCGGAAGCCACCCCACTTTTGGCGCGTAAGACCCGCCAGGCGCGGAGCCTCGATGAGCTTTTGTTTGCGCTGATCGTGCTCGGCGACGACCGGGTGGTGCAGGAAACGGTGATTTCTCAAGCAAAATACGGCTCTAGCGCTTGATATTCATGCGCTACCAGCTACGTATTTAATAGCGCCCGGCAGTCCACCACTGTGCGGGCCACAGCGCAGGGAGTTCTGCTATGAGCATCAAGAGCGACAAATGGATCCGCCGCATGGCGGCCGAGCACGGAATGATCGAGCCCTTTGAGCCCGGCCAGGTGCGCGAGGTGGAGGGCCGCAAGATCATCAGCTATGGCACCAGCAGCTACGGCTACGACATCCGCTGCGCACCCGAATTCAAGGTGTTCACCAACATCCACAGCACAGTGGTGGACCCGAAGAACTTCGATGAAAAGAGCTTTGTCGATTTCGAAGGCGACAGCTGCATCATCCCGCCCAACAGCTTTGCGCTGGCGCGCACGGTCGAATACTTCCGCATCCCGCGCAATGTGCTCACCATCTGCCTGGGCAAGAGCACCTATGCCCGCTGCGGCATCATCGTCAACGTGACGCCGTTCGAGCCTGAGTGGGAAGGTTATGTGACGCTGGAGTTCAGCAACACCACACCGCTACCAGCGCGCATCTACGCGGGTGAGGGCTGCGCGCAGGTGCTGTTCTTCGAGAGCGATAAGGACGACGTGTGCGAGGTCAGCTACCGAGACCGGGGCGGCAAGTACCAGGGCCAAGTGGGCGTGACACTGCCCAAAGCCTAACCAAGCGCGCATTGCCGGCGGTGGCAAGGGTTGTGTCCTACACGCGCCATGCGCCTTGGCTGAAATGCAAGCATCGGTAAGTTTTCTAGCATCGGTGTCATGCCTCCCGGGAGATGGGGGCTGATGGAGTTTCACCATGCTGATGTCTGCTGCCGCCTCAACCTTGTTCTTTGCGCCCGTCCGTGCTCTGGTGCCAGCGCTGGCCGATACCGCGTCAGCCTCGGCGCCTTCTCCTTCTGTCACCCCGCCGTCCCGCCGCGCCAACGTTGCGCCGCATTCCGCCGACGCACACTGCCACGCGCACCCCACCTATTGGCCTTGTGAGCTGCTCAATGCCTTTGTGCTGCGCATGGCCGCACAAGGCCACTGCGTGAACATGTCGATGATGCTGGGCCACCGGCCCTATGCCCTGGAGCGACTGACGCTCGCGGCCAGCGTGCCGGATGCCGGCCTGCAGGAGCTGTCGTCACAGCTGCAGCCGTATTTCGATGCGCCGGTGTCGCAGGCGCAAAGCGCGGAGCCACTGCCTGCTGTACAGGGCGACGGCGGTCCCGTGCCATCGGGCAGCCCTCACGCCTGCACGCAGACCCTGTTGCGTCCCTGGCCCTTGGCCTCGTAGAGCGCTGCATCGCCTCGACGCAGCATGGCGGCGCCGTTGTCATCAGCGCTGCGCATTGTGGCGACACCTGCACTGACGGTGATGGTGCCTGCGACCGGGTCCTGTTGCTCTGCCATGGCTGTGACCAGGGCCTGCGCAATGGACTGGGCGCCGTTCAGGTCGGTGTCGGGCAGCAATGCCACAAACTCTTCTCCCCCCAGCCGCGCCACCACATCGGAGCCGCGCAGGCGTGCCTCCAGCGTGCGCGCCAGGCGCCGCAGTACCTCGTCTCCGGCTTCATGCCCGTAGGTGTCGTTGACCCGCTTGAAGTGGTCCACATCCACCGTGATCAGGCTTAATGGACGGCTGCTGCGCCGCGACAGGGCGACGGCAAAGGCCATCTGTGTCTCAAAGCCGCGCCGGTTCAGCAGCCCGGTGAGGGCGTCGGTGCGCGCCTGCAGGTCCAGTGCGCGGTTCGCGGCCTGCAGCTCCAGCGTGCGCAATCGCACTTTTTCTTCCATGGCCTCGCGGGCCGCCAGCAGGCGGTGCGTCATGCGGCCCAGCGACTGGGATAGCTGCTGCACCTCGCGGCTGCTTTGCATGGCTGGAATGTCGCTGCCCGCGTGTCCTGCCTCTACCGCGCTGGCCGCATCGGCCAGTGCATACAGGTCCACGCTCAGGCGCCGGGCTGCCAGCCAGGCCAGGGCCGAGGCCAGCAGCGCGGCTGTCAGGCCAATCACCAGTGCCAGTTGCACCGTGTTGTCTGCCTCGGCAAAAGCCAGCTCCACGGGCTGACGCGCCACGATGCGCCAGCCCAGGTCGCTGGCCGTGTTGCGGGGTTGCAGCTGGGTGGCTGCGGTCAGGTAGCGCTTGCCGTCTTGCCACCGCACCACATTGGTCTGCGTGTGGCCACCATCTCGGTTGTTGTTGACGCTTGTGCCGTCGGGCAGTCTCTGCCCGGCAGCCCGCATCACCTCGGTCCGTCCACCCGGCGCAAATATCAGGAAGCCCTGTCGGTCAAAAATGAACAGTTCCAGCGCGGTTTCATCGGATGACGCCGGGGTGAGGCTTTCCAGAACCTCGCGGGTCCATTGCCAGCTGCCATGGATGGCCAGCACGCCCACTGTGGTGGGGCCGATGCGGATGGGGGCTGCAAAGTCGACAAACCGGTGCGGCTCGCCAGTGGCGGTGGGGGGCAGCAGGGACTCCAGCAGCTGGGCAGGGTGCACATCGCCCACATGCACTCCTTCGAGTCCGTGTTGAAACCACGGGCGCTGGGCCACGCTCTGGCCCTCCAGCAGGCCCCCTGTGGCGTTGCGCACCACACCTTGCGCATCGGCCACACCGATCCAGACGTTGGTGGGCTGCATCGCCTGGCTGCGGGCCAGCATGTGCTGTGCCTCGGCAGAGTCGAGGCCCTTGGACCAGACCACTTCGGCGCTGGCCATCACCTCGGCCTCCAGGCTGCGCTGCATGAGGCCGAGGGCCAGGAGCTTGCCCGCGTTTTCGGCCACCACCTGCAAGGAATTGCCGGCATCGCGCTGGATGCGGTGCTTGAGCAGCTCGCCAAACCCCAGCGACAGCAACACCGATAGGCCCACCACCAGTGTGCCAAACACCAGCGCGATCTGCATGCGCAGGCTGTGGTCTGAAAAGCGCGTGACAAGCATCATGCAGAAGGTGTCGGCAAGGGGGCCACCGAAGCCGGTGCCTGGCTGGCGCAGCGCAAGGCCAGCCGTGCGGCTGCTAGATCCCAGCCTCCCCAGCCGCAACTCTTGAACAGAACTGGGCCCGAGTGCTGCGTGGTTGCTGCAGCGTGGAGGCCCCTGACCACGTCGCCCAGCGTGGGCAGCGCGGCCACGTCCAGGCCCGCCTGCAGCAGGTCGCCCGCCTCATGCAGTGCATCGCTGGTGTCCACCACGATGCGTCCATGCCGCGCCACATGCTGGCACAGGGCTGGGGCCAGCTCTGCCATGGTGGGCGTGAAGGCGCCCACGGCCGCCACAAACGCGTCGGGCCGGGGCGGGGCGCTCAGCACCACCGCGCTGGCTGTGGTGCAGGTCGCTATCAGCGGGCAGTGGGCGACGGCGGCATCGGCATCGGCCACCACCCGCGCCTGGGCGCCCAGGTCGCGCACCTTTGCTGCCAGGGCCTCGGCGCTGGCGTTGCTGCGCGAGGCAATCCATACCTCGCGCACGTCCAAACCGTGGATGAAGGCCTCGGCATGTGCCAGGCCCTGCACCCCCGCGCCTACGATGAGCATAGGCCCATGAGGCACCTGCGCCAGATGCCGCGCTGCCAGCAGCGAGACAGCGGCGGTACGCCGTGCGGTGACGGTGGGCCCATCCAGCACCAGCCGGCGTTCGCCTGTGGCGATGTCAAACACCACCACATCGCCCTGGATCGATGGGCGCCCTGTGCCCGCGTTGCCCGGGGTGAAGGTGATGAGCTTGGTCATGGCCACCGATTGATCTGTGGCAGGCATCACAAACAGGCTGCCGGCTCGCGCAAGCGGCAGCACGGCACGTTGGGGCACCACCACGGTGTGGTCTTGCAGCAAGGCCGCTATTTCGTCGGCCAGATCGGACCAGGGCAACCGCGCAGCGGTGGCTGCTGCGTCCAGCACGCCGAGGGAGGCGAAAGAGGGGGCTAAAAGCATGCGCGGACTGTACACAGCATGCTGCTGGCATGGGAGCGGAGAAGCCCTCACATGCGCACTGCCCAGCGTAGTCCGGGAGGTGGTCGGTGCCGTGTCAGGGCCGCCATGGCGGCGGCGTCCATCAATGCGTGGCCCCTGCCTGCAGCGCGATGTCCTGCGGCGTCAGCACTGCAGCCCACAGGGCCGCATGGATGCCGCGCACCATGTCGCGCAGGGGCAGGTGGGGCTCGCCCTGGCCGCTGAGCCAGGGCATATGCGCAAAACCGCCCCGCGCGCCCTTGGGGCCTACGCCTTGTGCCAGCAGGTGCATCAGGCCGTACAGCACATGGTTGCAGACAAAGGTGCCTGCGGTTTGCGACACCTCGCACGGCACGCCTGCGCGCTGCACGGCGTTCAGCATGGCCTTGATGGGCAGGCTGGCAAAGTAAGCGGCGGGTCCATCAACCTGCACCGGGGTGTCGACGGGCTGGGCGCCACAGTTATCGGGGATGCGCGCGTCGTTGATGTTGATGCCAATGCGCTCTATGGACAGCGCTGCCCGTCCTCCTGCCAGGCCCAGGCACAGGGTGAGGGCTGGCTGGTGCGCCTGCACCAGCGCTTGCAGCCGCTGCAACGACTCTCCGAACACCGTGGGCAATTGCGCGGCAACCACCTGGTGCCCCGCGATGCGCTGGCCGTGCAGCGCTTGCGCGATGAGCCAGCTGGGGTTGTGCGAACCACCACCGAACGGGTCAAAGCCGGTCAGGAGAATGGTCTGCCCGGCATGGGGCGCGCTGTGGTGTGCTGCGGGTGTCATGAGAGGTGGGCAAAAGAGGGGCGGAACATATCGTAAATCGTCCGCGCCAGGGCGGCCCCGCGCGTAACATGCAGGCTTGGCCGCCCCATCTTGAGGGCGGCGGTGGAGAGACGCAATGAAATGGGAAGGCAATCGCGAGTCCGACAACGTGGAAGACCGCCGCGACGAGGGAGGGGGTGGCGGATCCCAGGTGTTTGGTGGGCGCAGCATCGGCATAGGCACCATCGTGATCGCGCTGCTGGGCGGGTGGGCGCTGGGTATCAATCCCTTGACCATCCTGAGCCTGCTCAGCGGTGGTGGCCCGGCACCCCAGGTACAGACGCAGCCCCACGCGCCCGCGCACCGCCCTCCCGCCGACGACACCATGGCGCGTTTTGTGTCCACGGTGCTGGCCGACACCGAGGACGTGTGGGGCGAGGTGTTCCGCCAGGGCGGCGGGCGCTATCAGGACCCGCGCCTGGTGTTGTTCCGGGGCGCTACGCCCACCGCATGTGGCACGGGACAGGCGGCGATGGGGCCGTTCTATTGCCCCGCTGACCAGAAGGTCTACATCGACCTGGGCTTTTACGAAACTCTCAAGAACCGGCTGGGTGCCCCGGGCGACTTTGCCCAGGCCTATGTGATTGCCCATGAGGTGGGCCACCATGTGCAGAACCAGCTGGGCATCAGCGCCAAGGTGGACCAGATGCGGGGCCGTGTGAGCAAGGTCGAATACAACGCGCTGTCGGTGCGGCTGGAGCTGCAGGCCGACTGCTTTGCCGGGGTGTGGGCCCACCACGCCCAGAAGTCCCGCCAGATCCTGGAGCAGGGCGATGTCGAAGAGGCCATGAATGCCGCCGCCAAGATTGGCGACGACGCGCTGCAGCGTGCCAATGGCGGGGCGGTGGTGCCCGAGAGCTTCACGCATGGCACGAGCGCCCAGCGCCAGCGCTGGTTCAACAGCGGCCTGCAAAGTGGCAGTGTCAAGACCTGCGACACCTTTGCCGCGCGCAGTTTGTAGGCTCGCAATGACTGCGGTTTGCTAGCTCCCCTCCATGCCATCGACCGCGCCCGTGGCCGCCTCGCTGCATCGCCGTGCCGAGCCCTCCCCGGGTGCTGAGGTGGGCCCGTCAGCGCCACAACCCTCCGGCGCGGCGGCGGCGTGGTCTGCGGCGGCGGTCACAGTGCCCCATGCGGTGGGCCTGGGGCTGCTGGCTTTTGCGCCACTGGCGGGCGAACATTCGCTGGCGGCACTGGCTCTGTGGTCGGCTGCACTGCCTGGCCTGTTGCTGACCCTGGCGATACCCCGCGCCGGGGTGGTGTATGCGCCAACCACGGTGGTGGCGCTGTTGTTTGCTGCCGTGCTGGCTACCGCCCATGGTGCGGCGCCCACCCTGGGCCTGAGCGCACGCCAGGTGCTGGCCGTCAGCGGTGTCACAGTAGCCTTGGCCTTTGTGTTCCAGTGGCTGCTGGGTGTGCTGCGGCTGGCGTCGGTGGCGCGGTTTTTGCCCATTTCGGTCACCCACGGTTTTGCGGCGGGCGTGGGCCTGTCGATGGTTGTGGGGCAGGTGCGCAATGGCTTTGGCGCCGGAGCCGATGCACTGTGGGACGCACGCACCGGTTGGCACCTGCTGGCTGCACTGGCGGTGGTGGTACTGGCCTGGGGGCTGCGCCGGCGCTGGCCAAGCATGCCAGGGTTGCTATCGGCCGTGGCCGTGGTGGCACTGGGCGTGGCGCTGGCGGGGGTATGGAGCGTGGGGCTGGGCAGCGTGTTCGTGCCTGCCGTGCCGCCCAGCGTATTTGCCTGGCCCATGTTGCCCGATTGGACCGGCATTCCCTGGATGGCCCTGGCACGGCAGCAGGGTTCGGCCCTGGTGGTGTTGGCCGTGCTGATGGCACTGGTCAACAGCCTGGAGATTCTGGTGTTCAACCAGGAGCTGGAGCTGGACCATGGCCTGCGCGGCAATGCCAATCTGGCCCTGCGTCGCGAGAGCCTGCTGGGCGCTCTGTGTGGGCTGATGGGGATGATTCCCGCATCGACCAGCGCGTCTCGTTCGCGCATTGTGCTGGCCCAGGCAGGGGCCTCGCGCGATGCCCCGCGCTGGCATGCCGCCATCATGCTGGGGGTGGCCATCACCGGGGCGTGGTGGCTGCACTGGGTGCCCATGGCCTGTCTTGCGGGTGGTCTGGTGCTGGCAGGATTGATGCAGGTGCCGGGTCTCATGTGGTCGCTGCGCTACGCGCGCCGGTCGCGGGTGACCTGGGCGCAGAGCTGGCTGGTGGCGCTGGTGTTTGCCGTCATGGGTGGCGTAGGGGCTCTGGTGGCGGGCCTGGTGGTGGCCACGTTTGTGCTGCTGCACGACTCTGCCGCCACGGTGCTGCGCCACGTGCGGCTGGATGGCGAGCTGCGGTCGCGCCGCCTGCGCCGTGCAGGGTCGGACAGCTGGCTGTCGCCGCGCATGAACCAGGTGGCGGTGTTCGAGCTGCAGGGCGTGATGTCGTTTGGGGTGGCCGCCCATCTGGCCGAGCAGGTGCGCATGCTGCTGCTGCCGCGCCACCGCTGGGTGATTCTGGACGCGGGCCGTGTACCGGCGTGGGACAGCACGGCACTGGCGCAGTTGCGGGCGCTGGTGCGTGACTTGGACCAGCAGGGCATTGCGGCCGCCGTGGCAGCCCTGGACCCCATGGCCGCCGAGCATGCCGGGGAGCATGTGCGTGCCTTTGCTGATCTGGACCGGGCGCTGGAATGGGCTGAGGTAGGCATCCTGTCCCAGCGTCCCATCGAGCAGCGCCCTGCGCGACTCGAACGTGATTTACTGGGGGAAGTGGGCGAGGGCGTGCCCAAGGCCGCCGCAGAGGCCTTGCAGGCCCTGCTGGTGGCACAGGCTGTGCCACCGCAGGGTGTGGTGTTCCACGCTGGGGACACCGACCACGACCTGCTGGTGGTCAAGTCCGGTCATATCACGTTGGTTACCCAATGGCCACCCGATAAGGGCTTGCGCCTGGCTACGGTCGGCCCGGGCATGGCGTTTGGTGAGATGGCTTTCCTCAACGGTGCTGCCCGCAGTGCCTGCGCTGGCTCCGAACGTGGCCCGGCGCACCTGGTGCGGTTGTCGCGCGCGCATTTCGATGCCTGGGCCCGGCTGTACCCGGAGGCGGCGCTCACGGTGATGAACAACCTGGCCCAGATCGGCGCCCGGCGCCTGGCGGTGACCACGCGGCAATTGCGAGCTGTGCTGGAGTAGCGAGGGCGAGCAGTGGTCCTTCAGGCATGGAGTGAGGCGTGACTCGTTCATGCGGCCTGCAGGCGCGTAAAAGCCGTGAATTTCTATAATCGAGCACTGGCCAACAGCGCTTGGCGATCTCCTCTCACCGCCCCATGGAATCCACTACCCCGTCCCCCGCTGCTGAAACTCCCGTGGCCATCACCCCCTTCGAATGGATCGGCGGCGAAGAGCGTGTACGTGTGTTGACCGAGCATTTTTACGACCTGATGGACCTGGAGCCCGGCTACGCCGAACTGCGTGCCGCCCATGGCAGCGACCTGGGCCAGGCCCGGCAAAAGCTTTTCATGTTCCTGTGTGGCTGGCTGGGCGGCCCGTCGTATTACACCGACCAGTTTGGACACCCGCGCCTGCGTGCGCGCCACATGCCGTTTGCCATTGGCATCAAGGAAAGGGACCAGTGGGTGGCCTGCATGGACCAGGCCATGGGAGAGACCGGTGTGCCCACAGACCTGCGTGTGCGGCTGAAGGAGAGCTTCATGGGCACTGCCGACTGGATGCGCAACAAAGGGGTGTAGCCAGCCAGCGAGGGTGCTCCCGGTCGGAGACCGTTGACGATTCCCAGGAGCTTCGTCAACAGGCTCTAAGATGCCCGCTCCAACAAATACAGGAGGTGGGGTATGTCGGCAACCGCTTGGGTCGTGGTCGTTGTGCTGGTGGCTGTGCTGGTATGGGCCGTCACGGTTTACAACCGACTGGTGCAATTGCGCAACCGCATCGCCAACGCGTTTGGCCAGATCGACGTGCAACTGAAACGCCGGTACGACCTGATCCCCAACCTGGTGGAGGTGGCTCGTGGCTACTTGGCGCACGAGGCCGCCACGCTGGAGGCCGTTATCAAGGCCCGCAGCCAGGCACAGGGTGCGGCCGCTGCGGTGCGCGCAGACCCCCAAAGCGCCAGCGCCATGGGTGCGCTGGCCGCTGCTGAAGGTGTGCTCGGCGGCAGCCTGGGACGTCTGATGGTGGTGGCCGAGAGCTACCCTGAGCTCAAGGCCGACGCCACCATGCAGTCGCTGTCCGAAGAGATCACCAGCACCGAAAACCGCCTCGGTTTTGCCCGCCAGGCCTACAACGATCAGGCGCTGGAGTTCAACGATGCGGCGGCGCAGTTCCCCGAGCTTGTCGTCGCGCGCCTGCTGGGCTTTGCGCCAGCGCCCATGCTGGCTTCCACGCAGTCCGACGAAGAGCGCACGGCCCCCCGCGTGAAGTTCTGACTTTTACACCCCCGCTCCCATGAAGTTCTGGGACCACCAGCACAACGCGCGCAGCGAGACCCGCCGCCTGCTGCTGGGCTTTGCGCTTGCGGTGGCCATTCTGGTGGTGGCGGTGCATGCTGCCCTGGCGCTGGCCTGGTGGTTGATGGCCGCAGTGCTGCCGGTGCACTTGCCGTTTCCACAAGGTTTTCTGGCCGCCAATGTGGGTGTCTCGCTGATGCTGGTGCTGGGCGGCTGGTGGGTCGAGACGTCCAACTTGCGTGCGGGCGGCGTCAAGCTGGCCCGCCGTGTGGGCGCGCGCGAGTTGCGGCCCACGCTGTCGCACGCCGAGCAGCGGTTGTCCAACATCGTGGACGAGTTGTGCATTGCCGCGCACATGCCGCGCCCGCAGATCATGGTCATGCCGCGCACCGATGCCATCAATGCGTTTGCTGCGGGGTA
>Ga0307998_1001992_pt1 | contig 10662 bp, 5 predicted proteins | sample Davwhametageno37_FD_203147 | JGI IMG/M metagenome (GOLD analysis project Ga0307998, IMG submission 203147) | Marine microbial communities from Davis Island wharf, Antarctic Ocean - #37 | ecosystem: Environmental > Aquatic > Marine > Unclassified | place: Antarctic Ocean: Davis Island wharf...
AATTTAATAATAAAATGGCAGACTACTCTTCTAAAGAAGCAAAAGGCTTAGAAACATCAAATATTTCTTGGATTAGTCCAATTAATATTTCCTCAAAAGAGGATAAAATCTCAAGGTTTAATTCACTGACAATTTTGCTTTTGCCCTCAGATTTTATACCAAAAGTCAGAACATAAGCATCCGTTTTTTTTAAACTAATGATCCCAGCGACAAGAGTTTGTTCTGTTTCTAAGATCGCTTTATTCACGAACGAATAGAGTAGAATTTGAAAAAGAGGAAGTCGTTTCGTATCACCTTTAAATACATCCCAATCTGATATTATGAGTTTAGCTGGATCAACTTTACCTGACTTATAATCAATAATGCGAAGAACTCCATTGTACCGATCAATTCGGTCAATTTTACCTTTCAAAAGAACCTGCCCAACTCCTTCGACCATCAATGGATATTCAAATACTTGTTCTAACTCTAAAATCGTTAAAATATTTCCCTTTTGAATTTGCTCTTTCTCAACTCTAAACAACCTTAAAATACTTTGTTCTAAAGCATGAAGCATCAAAAGATTTTTACCTGTTACTTTTTCGTCTCCTCCAAAAACTTTACGATAGTGCTTTAAAAGAGTAGCGGCTGTTTCCTGCTCCAAAACCTTATAATCTTCCACCTCCAGGGGCTTGTTTAAAAAAGGGGTGTAAAGCTCTTCTAGGGCGTCGTGAGCAATGGTTCCACTATCCATCAAAGAAAGAACGTTTTCTAAGGAGTTTTCTTCTCTGACCCCAAGAACTTTTTCTTTATAGAAACGTAAGGGGTCTCTTAAATAGACACTCAAAGAAGAGGGCGAAAAACCAGCGCTTGCTTTACCATAAAGAATTTCGAGAACTTGAGGAGTTTTATAAACTTCAATTTTATTGAGTTCAGGACTTTGGGTTGGTGCAGACTCAAACTGTTCCGTAAGCTTATGTTGGGGTAAACCCAAAAAACGTAACTGATGAATAAATCTGCTTTGTTCTCCGGAATTGAGTCCTTCGCTTTCGGTATTATAAAGCAGTGTAATATTTTTTGCGCGTTGTAATAAACGATAAAAATGGTAGGTGTAAATCGCATCATTATCCAAAAATGTTGGTAAGCCTAGTTTTCGTTTTAATGCAAATGGAAATATACTTTGTGAAGACCTTCCCATTGGAAGAATCCCTTCATTAACATTGGTAAGGATTATGGTGTCAAAATCTAAAACTCGAGTTTCTAACATCCCCATAATCTGAACTCCTCCCATCGGGTTTCCTTTATAGTCTAGCGATAAAGATTGTATCAACTCATTCCACAAGAAATGAATTCCGCGCATTGTGTCAATCGATTTAAGCGTATCACCCATATTGATTAATTGCTGCACTATTTCTTTGATTAAAGTGAAATAAGTAGGAAACAATATGTATTCTGAACGGTTTTCTTTTTTAAAGTATTCTTGAATCGCAACTGTGAAAGTGAAAATCCGATTGATAAAACTATGAACAGTATCGAAGGGAGTGAAAATTAAAACTCCCACTGGATGATCTAAAAGTGGTTGTAATTCTTTTGTTCTTAAAAACGCTTTATTAGAATTTGATAGGGTGTTAAAAAAAGTAGAACCCTTATTTGAATTGATTTGTAAAACATCACGAATCCAATCAAAACTTAAAACTCGAAGAACATCTTGATAAGAAAACCCAGACTCAGAAGTCTTAAGGTGCATTTCAAAAACATAATTAAAAAATGAAGCAACTGGAGTGTTCAATAACGGATAGCCCATCGTTACATTCCACTGGTCGACTTCTGCCGGAAGGCCTGATAAAATTGGTATCAGAATAGATTCGTTCCCCAAAACAAGAGCTGTTTTGGCAAGTGTCTCGGAATCAGAAGCAGTTTTTTTTAGAAGGGAAGCTGCGTATTTCGCCTGCCCGATGTTCCTCGGAATTCCGATGATCTTAATCTCTTTTGGTTCTTCAAAATAAGATGGGAACTTTGGCTTGTTTTTACGCCTATAATAATTCCATTCCTTATAGTGGCGTTGTATAAAACGACCTGCTGCATGTTGTTGATCTTGAAAAAAGTATTGATCGATATCCCAAAGTACTTCTGCTCGATCTGCTTCTAAAAAGGCTTGCAGTAAAGTTGATTCTGCCGTATTGAGGGCATTAAAACCAATAAAGTAATGCGTCTCATTTGTGTTTTGTAGGTATATTTCAACCGAATCTACAGCTTCTCTGTACAACATCCCTAAGGTTCCCATACCTTTTGAATTCAAAGAAGTTTTGTGTAGCTCAAAGTAACTGGCTAACGATTGCCAAAAAAATTGTTGTTTCTCGTAGGTTGTATCGTCTTCTAAAAGAGTTCCAATAGCGTGATAAGAACTTAAGTATTCAAATGCAGAGCTTACTTCTATGAGGTAAGCATCTAAATCAGAAAAATCTTTTAGAAGAGAAGGAGCCCATCGAATAAATTCTTCGAAAGAATCCAAATAGTCCTTGGGTGTATTTACGTTATATATTTCATAAAAATCAATAAGAGCAGCTGTAGATGGAGCTAACTTTAGAGTAGATATTTCTTGAATATACTCTTCAATACTGAATATCCTAGGAGACAAAATTGGAACGGTCAATTGGGCAGTTAGTGCGTCTTTAAAAAAAACACCTGCTCTTCTGCTAGGGAGAATAATGATTAACTCATCGATAGCCGAATGACTAGAGAGAATTTCAGATACAGCTTCTTCTAAAAATGTTTTCACCCTTAAAAATAAAGAAATGATATCATATTACTAGACATTGATCGAAAATAGATGCAAAAAAAGCCTTACGATTGCAAGGCTTTTATATGAGTATTAAAATGTTCTAGTTTTTACCAACGGCAAACTGAACTCTTCTATTGATTTTTCTGCCAGCAGCATGGTTGTTATCTCTTATAGGCTTTTCTTCTCCAAAACCTACAGTAGAAATACGACCTGTATCTGCACCAAGAGCAGTTAAAGCATCCTTAACGGAAGCAGCACGCTCTTCGGATAGATTTTGATTGTATCCTTTACTTCCATCGCTTGAAGCGTAACCTTCAACAACAACTTGACTTTTTAGGTAACTATCTAATATTGATTTGATTTTTGCTAAAACAACCCGAGATTCTTCTCCCATGATTGTTGAACTTTCTGCTCTAAAACGAATCATTGAACCTTCTGTATTCAATTCAGCAATTATTGTGTCAGGAATAACAGGACATCCATTATTTGATGCTGGACCAGCAAGTGCAGGACAAGCATCATCTCTATCTGCAACTCCGTCAGAATCAGAATCTGGCCAAGGGCAACCATTATTTGCAATCGGTCCAGTTTCAGTAGGACATGCATCGTCTTTTTCATTGATACCATCTGCGTCAGAATCAGGACAACCATTCATAGCGGCAGTACCAGCTAACCCAGGACAAGCATCATTGATATCAGATATCCCATCACCATCAGTGTCAGGGCATCCATTCATTTCAGCAGAACCTGCAGCTTCTGGACAAGCATCATCAAGATCCGCTATACCATCACCGTCAGTATCAGGACAACCACCAAATTCTTCTAAGCCTGGAACTTCAAGGCATTCATCGAATTGATCATATACACCATCTCCGTCTGTATCAATACCACCAAATTTAAGTGCTACACCAAATACATGTTGAAAATGCTTTACACCATATATTTCGAAAGTATGTTTGTATGCTGTTTTATAGGTAAGTCCAATATTGTCATTAAACCAATAACTCAAACCAGCACCTAGATTAAAAGAAGTAGTTCCATCACCTGAAAACCAAGTGTAACCTCCACCTAATTCAACGAAAGGATCCCAAGCTGAAGTTACTTTAACTAAAGAACGACGTACAATCAAGTCCAATGCTTGGTATGAAAAATCAGGAGATCTGTCGTTTCCTATTTTAGAAATCTCATTTAAAGATAAGCGTCCTCCTATTGAGAATCCATCACTCAAAAAACGATTAATCCCAATAGTAGTTAGCGCAGGAAGGATATTCCAATGATCCTTGGTGTTGAAAAATTCACTAAACCATTTTCCTTGGGGGCCGTAAAGATCCGAACCAGGTAAATTTGTAGGATAGGCATCAATAGCATTTACTCCAAGTGTGATAACCCATGGGTTGTTTGCGTCTTGAGCATTAGCAGTTGAAAATGCTAATGTCATTGCACATACAGTTAAGATTTGTTTGATTATTTTCATTATATAATATAATTATTTTTAATTCTAAATTCTGTTAAAAGTAATTATATTGATTGAGTTTTCAAAAAATCAAGACCTGTTTTTCCTGTATTAAAATCGGTTTAAACCTTGAATTAACGACGAATAACTTTTGTATTAAACTAAACTACTTGAATTTTTTTTTCTTCTTGAATGTAAATTAAATATGTTTTTATTTCTTTACCCTTAAATACTTGATAAACAACATGTTTATATTGCTCAATTTGTTGACGGTCTTCATTTTTAGGTTTTCCTGTTTTATAATCAATCAAAACCATTTCATCTTCATTTTCCATCAACCGATCTGGTCTAATATTTTCTGAGTTTGGAATTAAAATATCGCGCTCGTTCCAAACAGTATATGCATCGCTAAAAAATGGCTTCAACAACGGATGATCTACCACCTCAGTAAGCATTTGCTTAAACGTTTTGATGGCATTAAAATCAATCTTACCAAGTGCAAAAGCCTCCTCAAGAACCCAATTTATATCTGAGGCAATTTCAATTTTTGCTAGAAGTTCATGAATCAAGATTCCCTGAACCTTAGGAGAATTCCGTTTTGATTCTGGCTCATAATACGCTTGCAACATCAAATTATTTTGCCAATCTTTTGGTATATTTTCTATAGGAAAAGCCTCGTGGTCTGCCTTAAAGTGTCGATTAACTGTAATGGATCTTTTTTTGCCTAACGTAAAAACAGCCTCTTTTTCCTTCCCATTAATATTTAAAAAATTTTGAATGAAACTAGGGTAGGAATCTTGTTTGGATGCAGCGCCGTTTGAAATAAAAATCAGTTGCTCAACAGGTCTCGTCATCGCAACATACAATACATTAAGAGCATCCAACTCGTTTGCTTGCTGAACCTTCTCGAACAAAGCCTTCCCCTGTTCACCGTAGGTTTCAACTCTTTTTGTAAAAGGAATCCACCCTTTCGACATATCTTCTCCAAAAAAATCTTCCGTATCGAGCCAAACTTTTGCCTGATGATTCCCTTGTATCGGATCGTCTAAAAAAGGTAAAATAACCACAGGAAACTCTAAGCCTTTTGCTTTGTGTATAGTGAGTACTTGAATTGCATTAATACCCTTAGGAGTAGCAACATAAAGAGAATCGCCTTGCAGCTCCCAGTGCATTATAAAACTTAGAATGTCGTTGTGTTTCTGTTGACTAAATTCAAATACATGATCTAAAAAAGTCTGCAGATGAGCATCAATTGAACTACTGAGTTCAAAAGCATAAAAGGCAGCTTCGACCGCTTCATAAAGAGGCATTGCTTTAAAATTCGAGAAATTAAATCTGATTTCAAATGCATTTAGAGTTGTTTGGATTGATTTCCGGTAATGGGTTGAAATAAAATCGTGATAGGTCTCTCCTCCACCGTAATCAGTTCTTAAAAATTCAAGCACCGTTAATCGATGTTCTAAATTATTTTCATCTAACACCAATCGCAACAAACCAATAATAAATTGAACCTCTTTGGAATGTGACAAATTCAGAGATTCGGAAGATAAAAAAGGAATCTTGTGTCCTGCCAAAAACTCGCTTATTGCTGTTGCCTGGGCTTTAGTACGAACTAAAACTGCAATTTCGTTATGAGTAAAACCCTGCTCTAAAGCTGAATTAATCGCTTCAAAACTTTTCTGTACATGGATTTTTGTGACTTCTTCTTTAGTGTCTTTAGCAAAAAACTGATCGATCTCCACATAGCCTCCTCTTTTTGAATTTGTATTTTGCTTGCAATTGTCGGAAAAAATTGAACGGTTTTGCTCCCCATGAATTTGAGGCAAAAGACTTTCAAAAAAAGCATTATTGAAATTCACTATTACATCGTAACTCCTGTAATTAGTTTCAAGTGAGCTAATAGTTGAGTTCACCTGAAAAAGACTCTGTGATTGCAAAAGACTTAAAAATTGATCTACGTGACCTCCCCTCCATCGGTAAATTGATTGTTTTGGATCACCTACAATCAACAAAGATCCAGAAGATCCATCCTCATCTAAGCCTTCTAGTGTCTGACTGATTAATGGAATTAAATTAGACCACTGCAGACTTGAAGTGTCTTGAAATTCATCTAAATAATAATGACGGTAATGTTCCCCTAAGCGTTCGTAAATATACGGAGCTGGTTGATGTAGAATTTCTTTTGAAATCCGTTCGTTAAAAGTTCCAAGAAGAACTTTATTATTTTCTCTTTGATAAAGCTCAAGCTCTTCATCTAGTATTTTAATCAGACTCAAAGGAATCCATTGTTTGGAAATGTCGTTAGCTAGCGAAAATTTATGATAGTATTGTTTTGCTTTATGAAATGAACTTCTGAGCTCTGGCATGATTTCATCAATACGAGTCGCTTTATCGAAGTCTAAACTTTTATTGTAAATATTTTTTTCTTCTTCTAAATTTTCCTCTAATTTATTCTCGTACAAACGCGCAAAATCTAATTGCTTCAATTTTTGAAAGTGTTTATATAAGGTTCCTCTACTAAAATCTGCTTGGATGAGCTGCTTACTTTCAATTAACCCTAAAACTTCTGTACCAATTAAACTGATGTTTTGTTTACAGGTACTGCTATAGGTTTTTAAAAAATTATGTTGGCGTCCAAAAGCGACTCTTGATTGTGACAAGAAGTACTGCAAGGGGATTCGATCATTTTCTTTTAAAAGCAATTTAGCAATCTCGAACAAATTCGTACTGATATCCCAACTGAGTTGATCATCCATTTTCTGTAAAGTAAACTTTTCTAAAAGCGGAGTTATTTCTTTATCCGAACCAGCCTTATCGATGATTCGTTCAACAACTTGGGTGAGCATTTGCTCTTGTTGAATTTCAACTTCAAAAGAAAGAGAAAGTCCAAGGTCTCTTGCAAAACTTCGAATAATTCTATGGTTAAAGCGATCTAAAGTAACGACTTCAAAAGCGGCATAGTCTTGTAAAATGAGTTTCAAAGCTTGTCTAGCGCGAAAAGCAAGTTCGGCAGGAGACAATTCCAATGCCTCACATAGGTCAAAAACCATTTGTGGAGTTTTGTCTGTTTCTACCTCAGTAGAATATTCTTTCAAGCTCTTTAGAATACGTGATTTCATCTCAAACACTGCCTTATTGGTGAATGTCAAGGCTATCATTTTACGGAAGGTATCGGCCATGGGCTTAGATAGTAAGGTCTTTAAAAAATGGAAAACTAGCGTATAAGTTTTACCAGAACCCGCTGAGGCGCTAATAATTTCTATGGATGTGAGATTCTGCTTCATAAGATTGTGGTATAAATGTAAAGATTCTTTAAGTTTGTATACTAATCTTAAAAAAATAATTATGGCTTTCGAATTACCTAAATTACCCTATGCATATGATGCATTGGAGCCTCATATTGACTCTAGAACTATGGAAATACATCATGGTAAACACCACAATGGATATACGACAAACCTCAACAATGCTATTACTGGCACAGACTTAGAAGGAAAAACTATTGAGTCTATTCTTACATCTCTCGATGCAAATAATGGTACTGTTCGAAATAATGGTGGTGGATTTTACAACCACAGATTGTTTTGGAACGTAATGAGTCCTAATGGCGGAGGTACTCCAACTGGAGCTCTTGCCGATGCAATCAACACTGCTTTTGGGTCATTCGACGGATTTAAAGATGCTTTTGCTAAAGCTGCTGCCACACGATTTGGTTCTGGATGGGCATGGCTTTGCGTACACAAAGGAGGAACAGTAGAAGCTTGCTCAACTGCAAACCAAGACAATCCACTCATGCCTGGTATCGGTTGTGGCGGATTTCCAATTCTAGGTATTGATGTATGGGAACATGCTTACTACTTAAATTACCAAAACAGAAGACCCGATTACATTCAGGCCTTCTTTAATGTTGTTGATTGGGAAAAAATAAATGAAATGTATTCTGAAAACGCATAATTCAAGAACTATCTTCAAATGAAATAAGAAGGCTTTGGCTCTCTTGTTTTGCGATAAAGTAAATTAAATTGTGAGATAAGAATGATGTGAAATAAAAAAGGAGGAATAAATTCCTCCTTTTTTGCCCCAAATCTTACCATGAACTTAACCTACTTATGTCCTGGTTTTGTAAAATTGCAATAATCTATCAGACCATTGTAATAAAATAGACCAAATGCTTATTTATCGGTCAAAAGGCTAATAAGCCCGTTCTGATTTACCTTCATAGAAATTCATAAATGCTCGATTCACTACCCGATTACCTCCTGGTGTTGGATAATTCCCTGTGAAATACCAATCACCTTGGCTTTCTGGGCAAGCTGCGTGTAAACTTTCTATTCCTTGATATATAATTTTAACCTCTGCCTTTAGGTGAGGAGCCGATAACAAAAAAGAAATCTTATCAGAAATCTCCTCAACACTAAACGGTTGGTATAATGCTCGAACGTGATTAGAAACTTCTTCTCCGTATGCTTCTTTAGAGACTATACAGTTTTCATAGATCGCATCTAGAGACTGTTTTAAAGTTCCTCGATCTTCGTGCAGTGCTAAGGCAGCCTGGAAAGCTATGAAGTCCTCCAATTTGGCCATATCAATACCATAGCAATCTGGATATCGAATTTGTGGAGCGCTAGAAACCACAATGATCTTTTTGGGTCCAAGTCGGTCAAGCATTGTTAAGATACTTTGTTTTAGCGTTGTTCCCCTCACAATACTGTCATCGATAATAACCAAATTGTCGGTTGGCTTTACGATACCGTATGTAATATCATAGATATGAGCTACTAAATCATTTCTACTCGAATCAGAAGTAATGAAAGTTCTTAGTTTCGCATCTTTAATTGCAATCTTTTCTATTCTAGGATTCAACTTCAACAACTCCATTATACGATCGCGATCAATAGGTGTTTTATCAATTTCCTTGGATATCTGTCTTTTCAGATGACTTTGCGCCTCACCAACTAAACCATAAAAGGAAGTTTCAGCTGTATTGGGTATATAAGAAAACACCGTATTCTCAATATCATGATTGATGTTTTCTAAAATCTTGGGGAAAAGTAGTTTCCCTAATTCTTTTCTTTCTTTGTAAATAGAAGCATCACTCCCTCTAGAAAAATAAATACGTTCAAATGAACACGCTCTTTTCTCCAAAGGCTCTAAGACCTCTTGGATGGATGTTTCACCAGACTTTTTAATGATAATAGCGCTCCCAGGAGTTAATTCATGGATTTCCTCCAAATGTACATTAAACACTGTTTGAATCACGGGTCGCTCTGAAGCCACCACAACGATTTCATCATCTTCATAAAAGAAAGCGGGTCGAATACCTGCAGGATCCCTTAAAACAAAAGCATCACCATGTCCAAGCATTCCTGCCATCGCATAGCCTCCATCCCAGTTTTTAGCAGCTTTACGCAAGAACTTTGCAATATTCAACCGTTCTGCTATTAAAGGAGAAGCTTGTAATTTATTATATCCTTCTTTTTTTAATTTTTTATAAATTTTTGCAACCGCATCATCTAAAAAATGACCGATTTTCTCCATTACTGTAATAGTGTCTGCTCGTTCTTTTGGATGTTGTCCTAACGAAATAAGATTATCAAAAAGCTCATTTACATTGGTCATATTGAAATTTCCAGCAACGATTAAGTTTCTGTGCATCCAATTGTTCTGTCTCAAAAAGGGATGAACACTCTCGATACCGTTGTTTCCAAAAGTTCCGTAGCGTACGTGTCCTAAAATCAACTCTCCAAGATAAGGTGCATGTTGTTTCAATAGATCGGTATCATTCTCAATCTCGGGTTTCTCGTCAATTGTGCTTTGAATACGAGAGCTGATCTGATTAAAAATATCTTGAATAGGCTGCTTTTCACAAGAACGAACACGACTAATGTATCGTTCTCCAGGCTCCATATCGAATTTAATACTAGCAAACCCAGCGCCATCTTGACCTCGATTGTGCTGCTTTTCCATCATCAAATACATCTTGTTGATACCAAACAAAGCTGTACCGTACTTTTCTTGATAATAAGATAATGGCTTTTTGAGACGTAATAAGGCTATTCCGCACTCGTGTTTGATAGCATCACTCATATATATTTTTGTTTTTCATTCCACTCAAAACTGGTCAAGGTTCTGAATTGTTCAATTCGATCATTTATTGATTCAGAAGTTACGTCTAATAGTGCTTTTACTCCGAATTGTTCAACGGTAAAAGAAGCCAAAACCGAACCATATATGATACCCATTTTCAGGGTTTCGAAGTCTATTTTATTTGCATTGGAAAGAATTCCAGAAATACCGCCTGCAAAACTATCACCTGCACCAGTAGGATCTATTACTTGTTCAATTGGGAATGCAGGAGCAATGAATATTTTCCCTTCTCCAAAAAGCATAGCCCCATGTTCTCCTTTTTTGATAATTACATACTTAGGCCCCAAAGCATAAATCTTCT
>Ga0307998_1001993_pt1 | contig 10660 bp, 10 predicted proteins | sample Davwhametageno37_FD_203147 | JGI IMG/M metagenome (GOLD analysis project Ga0307998, IMG submission 203147) | Marine microbial communities from Davis Island wharf, Antarctic Ocean - #37 | ecosystem: Environmental > Aquatic > Marine > Unclassified | place: Antarctic Ocean: Davis Island wharf...
GAGCTGCAGTTTCTGTTATTGAATACGCAGATCGTATTACACCAGCAATGGACAGTGCTTGTTCTCGTGAGTTGACCAAAGTATTGAAAAAACAAGGGGTTAAGTTTTATCTTTCCCACGGAGTAAACAAAGTTGAACGTTCTGGAGACATCGTACACATTACTGCAACAAACAAAAAAGGAGAAGAAGTTTCTTTTGAAGGCGACTACTGTTTAGTTTCTGTAGGAAGAAAACCGTATACTGCTGGATTGAATGCAGCAGCAGCTAGTGTTCAGTTGAACGAACGTGGACAAGTAGAAGTGAACGATCACTTACAAACTACAGCCTCTAACATTTATGCAATTGGAGATGTTGTTCGAGGTACTATGTTGGCTCACAAAGCTGAAGAAGAGGGTGTGCTAGTTGCTGAATTTTTAGCAGGCCAAAAACCACATATCGACTACAATTTAATTCCGAATGTAATTTATACATGGCCTGAAGTTGCCTCTGTTGGCAAAACAGAAGAACAATTGAAAGAAGCTGGTGTAGAATATAAAACTGGACAATTTCCAATGCGGGCCTTAGGCCGTGCACGTGCAAGTATGGATACAGATGGGTTTGTGAAAATCTTAGCAGATGCTGCAACTGATGAAGTATTGGGTGTACATATGGTAGGCGCTCGTGTTGCAGATTTAATAGCTGAGGCAGTTACTGCAATGGAATTTAGAGCTTCTGCTGAGGATATCGCACGCATGAGTCACTCACATCCAACCTATGCAGAAGCTGTGAAAGAAGCGGCATTAGCGGCAACTGGGAACCGTCCGTTACACATCTAATTTAGCTTGCTGTTTTCGAGATTATTTCAATCATTACATACTGAAACGAAGAAGCATCCGCAGATATAGGTTCTGTACGTGCACTAATGTGTACCTCCAAATTATAGAGGAAGCCTTCCTCATAATCAAAGCCTTCTATTTCGGAGTAAAAGTAGTTCCAACTATCGGTATCAGTAACACTTACTTCTTGAACCAATAAGCATTGTTGTTATATAAGACCTTGGCAGGTTTCTGTATAGGAATTTACACGCATCAACGTGCCCTTAACTTCAGGTTCAATATTGGCTGAACTTGCACAGGAGGGAAAAATAAGTAGGATTAAGAGGGCAATTGGTTTCATTTTATAGGAGCTTATTTTTGTTGTAAAACTGCATCATGAGCGTTGCCATTTCCGGCCCAGCGTCTTCCTGTAAAAAATGCCCCCCCGAAATTGTCTGGTGTTCTTGGCCTTTAGTTCCAGGAACTAGCTTTCGGAAAACTTGATCTCCACCCTTCGTTATAGGATCTTGATCACTAAACAAACATAAAAAGGGCTTACTCCATTGAGTCAAAACACCCCATGCTTTTTTATTGTTTTCACTTTCTGGGTCATTCTCTGTAGTTGGAACTAGAGCTGGAAAAACACGGGCGCCTGCTTTGTGTTCTTCTGTTGGAAAGGGAGCATTGTAGGCTGCAATTATATCTTCTGAAAGGGTAGTTGAAGTTGCCATCTGTAAAACAGTTGCCACATCAAATTTCGCGCTTGTAGCTGCAAAATTTTGCCAATCTAAAAAGGCTTGTGGAGGTGTTAGGCTTCCAGTTGGTAGCATGGTATTGGCTGTTACAACTGTGGCAAAATCATCTGGATTATCCGTAAGAAGGCGTAACCCAATCAAGCCACCCCAATCTTGAATGAACATATTGATGTTCTTCAATTCCAAGTGATCTAAAACTTCTTGCATCCAATCGATGTGTTTCGCATAGGTATAGTCCGATTGCGCTGCTGGCTTATCTGACTTTCCAAAACCGATCAAGTCAGGAGCAATGACCCGCATGCCACCAGCGACCAAAATTGGAATCATGGTACGGTACAAAAAAGACCAACTGGGTTCTCCATGGAGGAGTAAAACTAGGGGATGATCGGGATTTCCTTCATCGAGGTAGTGAACTCTTAAACCATCGGAAGTGTTATGGTAGTTTTCCTTAAAGGGAAAATCTATAATATTATTAAATGCGGATTCTGGGGTTCGTAGTATTTTCATAAAGTACAATTTAGTGAGGGATTTCCGGACCAATTTACGGCTTCGGTTAGCAGGCGATTATAGTTTGGAATCTTGTAATAATTGGCTTTATGGCCTAAGGCAGAATAAAAAGCTTTTCCTTTTCCAACGCAGTTATACCATATAATCGGATTGTCATCGCCAATGCCAAAACTTTTATCTTGTAGCGTACCGTCTTTCAGAACGCCGCTCATTACCATATTGGTTTGGTCTAGCGTATATAGGATGTGGGCTCCTTTCTTTCTGGGACTGTCATAAAACACATACCATTCTTCTTCCTGATCCCAACGAATGGGAAGTGCTTCACAAGCAGGGAAGCTCCCGGGGCATTCTTTATTGAGGGTTCCTACCTGGAACCATGATACCATAGGGTGATGCGAAAATTCTGCTTGAATTACTTCCTCATAATACCAATCCCATTGATGGGAATTGTCTCCCGATCCATGGAAACGAACAAAACCGACACCACCTTCTAAATAGTTTTTGAAGGCCGCTCGTTGTTTTTCGTCCAGTGTGTTTCCGGTAATATTATTCCAAACTACAACATCAAAAAAAGCGATCTGTTCGCGGGTGTAAATCGAACTATCGTCTGTTATCGTAAGTTTCCAGTTATTCTGTTTGACAAGGCTGCGGAACAATTCTTTTGCAGCTGGAATGGCATCTTCGTGCACCCAACCATTGGCTTTGGAATAGAGCAATACATTTAAGTCAGCTTGGTTCAGATTTAGAACTGCTGACTGACACTCTGAGTTTTGATGTTCCGTGTCTGGAGTTGAGAATATATTTTTAACAATAAAAAAAACTAGTAAGATTCCAAGTAGGGCAACAATATATTTTTTCATAACCAACTAGTTGTAAGGTGGGGTCTGTTCAATTTTTAACGTACTCCAAAGTATAAAAAATAATTTACTTCGGTAACGATGAACATAATAGGTAACCACCAAGCAAACTACCATAAAGAATAGGGCACCGAGAGCGCTCTGCAAAAGTGTTCCAGAATATATATAGTATTTGTAGATTCCAATTCCAAATAGACTGCCGTAAAAGATAAAGTAATGGACAATGTATATACTCAGAGTTTTTTGACCAATCCATAACCAAAAGCCTTTAGAAAAGATGCGGTTCAACGCGATAAAGGCAGCAATTAAAAGAAATACATCGCCCAAGCGGATGAAAAGGAAATTGTTGTATGCCACTTGTCTAAAAAGCATCCAATCGGTTTGATTGTATATCCACATAAAGAAAGGTGACGACTTGTGAATCAAGAACAAGCCAAGTACAGCAAAACCAATGCTTTTCATCAGAAACTGCTTGGGTTGTGGACCGAATACAATGGCAATACTAGCACCAAGACTCACATAACCCAACCATGGAAAAAGATAAAATACACCTCCATTGGCTTTAGTCAAATATGCCGCTAAAAATTGTGGGAGCTTTATAAAAGTAGTATCCACATACCCAGGTTCGGTTATGAAGATCAACAAACCAATTCCAAGGAATATAAAACCTAAACCTTGTTTTAAATAATGAAATAAGGCATAGATGCTGACAGTAAAGATTAAGCCCAAGCCTATAATTTGTAATACATCGGGTTTTAAAAAGGAAGCGTTCAGTTGACCGTTCGACAGCATCGGAAGATTCAGTCGCAGCACATAGCCCCAAAGAATCAATTCCAAGCCTCGTTTCAAACCTTTCTTGATCCTCGGATTTCGCAATCCTTGGGTTGGGTTTTTAAGAAGTAAAAAAAGAACGACCCAACCGGTTACTGTAAAAAAGACAGGAGCTGTAAAGCCACGACAATAGAGCCAGAAGTTGTAAAAGTAATTGGTTGTATCTTTGAGTAGGGGATCTAAAATACCACTGACAAAATGTCCTTGGAGCATCATCAAAATAGCAAAGGCACGCAATGCATCCAAAAAATAAAGGCGTTGACTTTCTTTCATACGGTGTTTCCCTTTCACAAAAGACGAGAAATGATTTCAAACTACCTAATGGGGCAGGGGCTGAATTGCTACGATACCTAGATCAATTTGAATTTCCAGTACTTATTGCTAGGCGCAGCTGCTTCATAGCTAACGGGATCTTTCCTATCTACAGGCGTATAAGTCAACTTTCTTGCGTGTAGGCAAATGGATAGCGGCAAATATTTTTGATCAGAACCATATTTTTCATCTCCAATTATCGGCAGTCCAATATGGGCCAACTGCGCTCTGATTTGATGAAAACGACCCGTTTTAGGCTTAATTTCCAGCAGATAGCCCAAGTTGTTTTGCTCCAAAACGCGATAGCTAAGCGAACATTTTTGAGCTCCTTTGGTATTGACAGGGACAATTTCTGCTTGTTTCTTAAAGTTATTTTTAAACAAAAAATGGTTCAAGGTTTCTTTGTTTTGTGCTGGCTTTTTATGGACAATTGCCCAATAGGTTTTTTGGACCTTCCGACTGCTAAACAATTCGTTAAACGCTACCAAAATACTTTTTTTCTTAGCAAAAATGAGCACGCCACTAGTTACCCGATCCAACCGATGGATAACGCCAATATAGGGTTCTCGCTTGTTTTTTTGTAGGTGGTTTTGTACCTGAATTTCTGCAGTGATCTCCTCAAAAGGACTTTGTTCGCTGATAAGCCCAGCGGCTTTATTTACGATGATATAGTCTTTGTTTTCGTAGATTACTTCAAGCTTGGACATGGTTGATTTTTTTAAGAATGTCTAGATAGGGGTATAGTTGCATTATTTTTGGAACTCAATGATATCATTTTGGATTTTTCTTATTGGAAAGTAAACTAAAGACTTTCCTTTTTTTGTAATCCAAGATGTCACGTTACTTTATTTTTTAGCCTTCCTTTCCCAAATTTATGCTATCGTAATTTATTTTGTTCCAGTTTTTAGCAGTAATTTTTTTATATTTTTCATTTAAAATACAAAAATAGAATACGTAGTAATCTGTTAATTTTTAGATGTTAAAAAAAAACTAGCGCAAAGCTTCCATTTTTTTCTTAATTGCATCTAGTCCAAGATTCCCAATACTCCCAATGTGGGTGTGGGCTAACGATCGGTTAGGTTGGTAGTTTCCGGCATCTATGGCAGTTCCGAGTTCATGGTAGGCATCACGGAAGGGAATCCCTTCTTGTACTTTAGCGTTTAATGTATCGACACTGAACAGATAATCGTATTTCTTTTGATCAGTAATGTTTGGACTTACCTCTATTTTCGGGAGACCAAACAGCAGCATATCCAAACATGCTTTTAGTTCTTGAATGCATTCAATAATGGGCCCTTTGGCCAGTTGTAATTCCCGATGATAACCAGAGGGTAAGTTGGTTGTCAACAGGGTGAGTTGCGTTGGGAGTGCTTGCATGGCGTTACACTTCCCACGGATCAGTTCAAAAATATCCGGATTTTTCTTATGCGGCATAATGCTGGAACCTGTGGTTAGGTTGTCGGGAAAGGAAATAAAATTGAAATCCTGCCCCATATACATACAGATGTCCATGGCAAATTTAGCTAGGGTACTACCCACCATACTTAGGGCAATAGCCGTTGTTTTTTCCACCTTTCCACGACTCATTTGTGCAGCAACTGCGTTGTATTTTAGGGTACTGAAATTGAGTTGTTCGGTTGTGAATTCTCGATCAATCGGAAACGAACTGCCAAAACCTGCTGCGCTACCCATGGGGTTTTGATCGGCTAGGGTATAGGCAGTATTCAAAAAATGAACATCATCGATTAGACTTTCGGCATAGGCCGAGAACCACATTCCAAATGAGGAAGGCATGGCAACTTGCAAGTGAGTATATCCAGGAATTAAACCCTTTTGGTGTTGCTCTGCTAATTGCATCAATAAATCAAACAATTGAAATACGGTATTTTTAATGCTGCTCAATTCTTCTTTTAGATACAAATGCATGGCTACCAAAACCTGATCGTTCCGAGAACGTGCCGTATGTATTTTTTTTCCAAGATCACCCAGTTGTTCGGTAAGTTCATGTTCAATTTTTGAATGCATGTCTTCGAATTCTTCTTCAATAACCAAACTACCGTTGGTTGCTTTTTCTTTCAACTGGTCTAAAGCTGTACAGAGCTGGTCGGCTTCTTTTTGGGTGAGTAAACCAATTTTGGCGAGCATGTGTGCATGAGCACTTGAAGCTTCGCAATCATAGGCTGCTAAAAGCAAGTCGTATTCCCGATCGCTACCGACAGTAAACTGATCTACTTTTTGATGTGCTGCGTTTCCTTTTTGCCAAAGTTTCATAAGATTTCTTTTAAGAGGTTGATGTATATAGAAATTCCTTCCTCGATTTCTGATACGTGGATGAATTCATTTGCTGTATGTGAACGGGTAGAATCACCTGGGCCGAGTTTTAGCGATGGACAAGATAGTTTCGCTTGATCCGAAAGAGTAGGCGAACCATAGGGTTCTCTTCCTAAGTCAATTCCAGCCTGAACCAATTCGTGGGTTACAGGAATAGAAGAAGAGTTTAAATTGGTAGATCTAGGGGTCAGTACACAGGGGGCTTCTTGTTGGATTAAGTCTACAATTTCTTGGTTCGAATAGCAGTCGTTTACCCGTACATCGATGACTAAATGTACATCGGCAGGAATAACATTATGCTGCTTCCCAGCGCTGACTTGGGTAACGGTCATTTTTACAGGACCAAGTACTTCTGACTCTTTTTCAAAAGTAAAATTATTGAACCAACGGAGTACTTCAGGGAGTTTCATGATTGGGTTATCCGCATTGGGATGAGCCGCATGACTTGCGGTTCCGCTAATTACTGCGTCAAAAACAACTAAGCCTTTTTCTGCAACTGCCAATTGCATAAGCGTAGGTTCTCCTACAATGGCAACGTCGATATGAGGTAGGGTTTTTAAAAGAGAATTTAAGCCCAAAGGCCCCGAACTTTCTTCTTCTGCTGTTGCAGCAATAATGAGGTTGTACTTAGGGTTGGGGTTTTCGTAATAATGCGTGAATAGCGCAATTAGAGAAACCAAAGGACCACCTGCATCATTACTTCCTAAACCGAAAAGTTTCCCCTCTTCTGTATGCGGATAAAACGGGTCTTTTGTATAAGCACTGTTGGGTCTAACGGTATCGTGATGTGAGTTCAAAAGCAGTGTTTGTTTGCCCTCTTGAAAATTCTGATTGAAGGCATAAATATTGTTGTTTTCACGTAAAAAAGGAATATCATGTTCCTTAAACCATTGTTCTAGTCTTTGGGCAGTTCCTTCTTCTCCGCTAGAAAACGATTGTATTGCGATTAGATCTTGTAAAAGGCTCAGGGCTTCTTGGGTCAGTGTTGTGCTCATGTTTATAGGGTAATAGAGGTGTGTTTTATGGAACTAATAATCATCTCGGGTTTCCCGATGGCAACTTTCGAAACTCCTTGGTTGAGGGCGTCAAAAGCGTTTTCCATTTTGGGAAGCATTCCTTGGTGTATTATTTTTTGATCGAGGAGTTCCTCATATTTCTTAGTGTCGATATTTTCAATCAACGAATCGGGATCTTCCAGCGATTGGAGAACACCGCGTTGCTCAAAGCAATAGTACAGATTCACTTCAAACTGCTTACTCAACGCAATAGCGAGTTGTGAAGCTATGGTATCTGCATTGGTGTTGAGTAGTTGTCCTTTTCCATCATGGGTTAATGCACAACAAACCGGGCTTAGCCCTTGGTTTAGGAGTTGAGCGAAAAAGACGCTATTAACGGATTGTACATCTCCCACCCAACCATAGTCAATTGCTGCTACCGGTCTTTTGATGGCTTGGATTGTATTTCCATCTGCGCCCGATAAACCAATAGCATTGCAGTCAAGCCCTTGAAGCGTAGCTACTATACTTTTATTTACCTGCCCTGCATAAATTCCTGTAATGAGCTCTAAGGTTTCTGTGTTGGTAATTCTACGCCCAGCATTCATTTGTACTGGAATTCCTAAACGTTCTGCCCATTGACTGGCTTTTTTTCCGCCGCCATGTACGAGTATTTTTGGCCCTGTCAAATCTGTAAAACCTTGAAGAAAGGTAAGTAAAACAGCTTCGTTTTCTATGACATTTCCACCGACTTTTACAATGCTTAGTTTAGACATGATCCAAAAGAGTTTTAAGAACCGCTTGTGCCGCAAAGGTTCTGTTGTTGGCTTGTTCAATAACCAGAGAGTTTGGATGATCCAAAATACCATCATTAACTACAATATTTCTGCGAACCGGAAGGCAGTGCATGAATTTTGCATTATTGGTCAATTCCATTTTTTCTGTGGTTAGCATCCAGGCATTATCTGTTCGTAATATGGAACCATATTTTTCGTATGAACACCAGTTTTTGGCATAGACAAAATCGGCATCTTTTAGAGCTTCTTCTTGGTTGTGAAGCACCGGAATACTTTTGGTGATTCTTGGGTCTAGATCATAACCTTCGGGATTGGTAATTACAAAATCTGCATCTTGGGTTTGCATCATTTGTGTAAATGAATTTCCAACAGCATGGGGTAGTGCTTTGGGGTGGGGTGCCCAGGTCAATACAACCTTAGGTTTGTGAGCTGTTGGATATTCCGAAAGGGTAACCGCATCGGCAAGAGCTTGCAGGGGATGTCCCGTTGCGCTCTCCATATTAATGATTGGAATACTAGCATATAGAGCAAAACTGTTCAATATAATTTCTGCCTCGTCTTGTTCCTTGTCGGTCAAAGATGCAAAGGCACGTATGGCAACCATATCGCAGTACTGAGAAACAACAGCAGCTGCTTCTCTTACATGCTCCGATCGAATTCCGCGCATTTCGGTACCATCTTCAAATTCCAATGCCCATGCTTCATTCGAAAAATTCATAATCATAGTGTTGAATCCTAAGTTTTGTGCTGCCTTTTGAGTGCTCAAGCGGGTTCTTAAACTGGGATTGAAAAAAAGAAGTCCCAAGGTTTTTCTTTTCGCATGTTGTTCAAATACAAAGGGATCTTTCTTTAAACTTTTAGCAAGGGCTAAAGTTTCTTCAAAATCTGGAAGATCGGCTAAGGATATAAAGTTTTTCATACGTTAGTTACTATGTTCTTTTAAAGCTTCTTTCAAGCAGGTAAAAAAGTGATCGATGTGTTTTTTCTGAACCGTTAAAGGGGGCAGGATACGCAGTAGGTTTTTATTACTACTCCTGCCGGTGAATATTTTTTTATCATAAATCAATGTTTTGCGTAAGGGTCCAACTTCAAAATCAAATTCAAGGCCCAACATTAATCCTCTTCCTTTAATTTTTTTAAGTCCATCGATGTTCTTTGCTTGCGCAACAAAATAAGGCTCTAACTCTTTTGCTTTTGCTTGTAGTTTTTCTTGCTCTAATACTTCCAAAACTGCAACAGATGCCGCACAAGCTAGGTGATTTCCACCAAAGGTAGTTCCTAGCATTCCGTATTTCGCTTCGATACTTGGATGCACCAAGATACCTCCAATCGGAAAACCATTCCCCATTCCTTTGGCAATGGTTACAATATGAGGCTCTATTTTGTATTTTTGATAAGCAAAAAAGGTTCCTGATCTTCCAAATCCAGATTGTACTTCATCTGCAATTAAACAGGCTTCGTATTGCTTACACAAGCGTTCCATAGCATAGACAAAGGCCTCCGTTGGTTCGTCCAAACCACCAACTCCTTGGATGGCTTCGAAGATAACGGCGCAAACATCTCCCTTTTTCAATTCGCTCTCAAGGGCATTAGTATCATTGAATGCTAAAAAAGCAACTTCTTGCTGTTGGTTTAAAGGCGCATTTATTTTGGGGTTGTCTGTGGCAGCAACTGCAGCACTCGTTCTCCCGTGAAAAGAGTTTTTAAATGCAATGATTCTTTTCTTATTGGTATGAAAAGAAGCTAGTTTTAAAGCGTTTTCAATAGCTTCTGCTCCCGAACTACATAAAAACAATTGGTAGTCATGACAACATGAGTGATGGCCAATAGCATCGGCTAATTGTTGTTGCAACGGATTTTGAATGGCATTCGAATAAAACCCAATTTGATCCAACTGCTCTTTTATTCTTTTCACATAGTGCGGATGACCATGCCCAATTGAAATAACGGCGTGCCCTCCATAAAGATCTAAGTACTCTATTCCCTCAGCATCGTACACATAGACGTCTTTTGCGCGAACAGGCGTAACGTCATACAGAGGGTATACATCAAATAATTTCATGGTTTATTGATTTGAGATGTCATTGATTTTATTGAAAGAAGTCGCCAATCCTTGAATCAAAGAAGAGCTAAGCCCTTGGTGCTCCATTTCGTTTAAACCGGTAATGGTACACCCACGTGGTGTGGTAACCTTATCTATTTCTGCTTCTGGATGGGATTTGTTTTCTAGTAAAAGAGTTGCAGCACCCAACGCAGTATATACCGACATGTCCATGGCTTCTTTTGCTTCAAATCCCAATTGGACACCTCCTTGGGTCATGGCACGAATTAAGCGCATCCAAAAGGCAATACCACTGGCGCAAATAACAGTTGCCGCTTGCATATGTTCTTCTTCAATGGTAATGGAAGTCCCCAATCCATTGAATATAGCCAATGCAATATCGATGCGTTTTTTACCTGCTTCATTTGAACAAATACAGG
>Ga0307998_1001994_pt1 | contig 10660 bp, 9 predicted proteins | sample Davwhametageno37_FD_203147 | JGI IMG/M metagenome (GOLD analysis project Ga0307998, IMG submission 203147) | Marine microbial communities from Davis Island wharf, Antarctic Ocean - #37 | ecosystem: Environmental > Aquatic > Marine > Unclassified | place: Antarctic Ocean: Davis Island wharf...
GTCATAACGGCCCCGGTATTACCTGCATACGGATTGGGCGGCCGCCACGATGCTGCCCGAGGCATCTTGCACCCAGCCGACCAGATGCAGCCGCTCGGCCTGCGCGCCATCGGGGATGCGCATGGAGCGGGTCTCCATCCATGCCCACGGCTTGCCTTTGCTGCTTGCGGCCCGGTATGCCTGGGGCCAGGTGCCCTCGAACTGGTTGCGCACGATGAAACGGGGCACCACCGTGCCGTCGGTGCCTGTGGGGATGGCCTCCACCAGCAGCAGGCGAAAGGCAAGGGGCGTGGCAGCAGCCTTGCGCTGTGGCGCCACGGGGGAGGGGGTGAAGTTGATACCTGTGCCCACATAGTCATTGAACGCCACCCCGTGGGCCACGCGCAACCGGCCGCGTGCCGCTCCATCCACTGGTGTGACATACACATCGGTGGAAATGGGCGGCTTGCGCCCCAGGGCCTTCAGGCGCGGCAGAGCATCGGTTGTGGCCGCAGCCGACAAGGGGGCTTCATCGCCCGTCTTGCCGGGCACGATCCAGTCCAGCACCATGGCACCTGCGTTGGCCGACGGTGCCGGGGTGGCAGCATCGCCCCAGCAGGCCTCGCAGTCGGCGCTGATGAATCGCTCGAACACGGCCAAAGGCCTGGGGGTGCCGTCGCTGCTGCAACTGGCCTGGGCCAGCGCCTGGGGGGCATGCGCCAGTGCAAGCCACAGGCTGGCCAGGGTGAGGGCAATGTTTTTCATGGTGTGGGGCAGCGTGGGGCAGGGGCTTTCTACAATGGCTGGATGTTCCCACAAGACCCGTTTTCGGGTGTGCCAGATGCGCTGGTGCCCCCACACTCCGGTGCGCCCTCGGCTGCATCCCCCCTTCTGACTAACCTGAATGACGAGCAACTGGCTGCGGTGACGCTGCCCGCAGGCCATGCCCTCATCCTGGCGGGGGCCGGGTCGGGCAAGACCCGGGTGCTTACCACCCGCATCGCCTGGCTGCTGCAGAACGGCTACGCCACGCCGGGCGGTATCCTGGCCGTCACCTTCACCAACAAGGCCGCCAAGGAGATGGTGGCCCGTCTGTCGGCCATGTTGCCGGTGAACGTGCGCGGCATGTGGATCGGTACCTTCCACGGCTTGTGCAACCGGCTGCTGCGCGCGCACCACAAGGCGGCGGGGCTGTCGCAGTCGTTCCAGATCCTCGACACCCAGGACCAGCTCTCGGCCATCAAGCGCCTTTGCAAGCAGCACAACGTGGACGATGAGCGTTTTCCACCCAAGCAGCTGGCGTATTTCATTGCCAATTGCAAGGAAGAAGGCCTGCGCCCCGCCAACGTGGAGGCGCACGACAGCGACGCCCGCAAGAAGGTCGAGATCTATCAGCTGTACGAAGAGCAATGCCAGCGCGAGGGCGTGGTGGACTTTGGCGAACTGATGCTGCGCAGCTACGAGCTGCTGCGCGACAACGACCCCATTCGCGAGCATTACCAGCGCCGCTTTGCGCACATCCTGGTCGATGAGTTCCAGGACACCAACAAGCTGCAGTACGCCTGGCTCAAGCAGCTGGCGGGTAACGACGTGGGCGGGCGCTTTGAAGCGCGCGGCAGCGTGATCGCAGTGGGCGACGACGACCAGAGCATCTACGCCTTCCGTGGCGCGCGCGTGGGCAACATGACCGACTTTGTGCGCGAGTTCGATGTGCAACGCCAGATCAAGCTGGAGCAGAACTACCGCAGCTACAGCAACATCCTTGACTCGGCCAATGCCCTCATCAGCCACAACAGCCGCCGCCTGGGCAAGAACCTGCGTACGACGCAGGGCGCGGGCGAGCCCGTGCGTGTGTACGAGGCCAGCTCCGACCTGGCCGAGGCGCAGTGGATGGTGGATGAGATCAAGCAACTGGTGCGCAATGACGGCTTTGAGCGCAAAGAGATTGCAGTGCTTTATCGCAGCAACGCACAAAGCCGGGTGATCGAATCGGCACTGTTCAATGCCAGCGTGCCCTACCGCGTGTATGGCGGCCTGCGGTTTTTTGAACGCGCTGAAATCAAGCACGCACTGGCCTACCTGCGTCTGCTGGAGAACCCGCACGACGACACCAGCTTCACGCGCGTGGTCAACTTTCCGCCGCGTGGCATTGGCGCGCGCAGCATCGAGGTGCTGCAAGACGCTGCCCGCGCCGCGGGCTGCTCGCTGCACGACGCGGTGAGCGCCGTGCCCGGCAAGGCGGGCGCCAACCTGGGCGCGTTTGTGGCCATGGTGGATGTGCTGCGCGAGCAGACGCAGGGCCTGAACCTGCGCGGCATCATCGAGCAGATGCTCGAATCCACGGGCTTGGTGGAACACTTTCGCACCGAAAAGGAAGGCGCCGACCGCATCGAAAACCTGGAAGAACTGGTCAACGCCGCCGAGAGCTTTGTCACGCAAGAGGGCTTTGGCCGCGATGCCGTGGCGCTGCCGCTGGATGAGCATGGCACGCCGCTGACCCAGAGCGCGGTCAGCCAGGGGCTGGACCCCAACGCACCGGTGCTGGACGAACCTCTGAAACCCGCCGTGCCCGGCATTGTGGATGCCGACACCGGCGAAACCCTCTCGCCCCTCGCAGCCTTCCTGACCCATGCCGCCCTAGAGGCGGGCGACAACCAGGCCCAGGCCGGGCAAGACGCTGTGCAGCTCATGACCGTGCACGCCAGCAAGGGGCTGGAGTTTGACTGCGTGTTCATCGGTGGCATGGAGGAGGGCCTGTTCCCCCATGAGAACTCCGCCAGCGACCGCGACGGCCTGGAGGAGGAGCGCCGCCTGATGTACGTGGCCATCACCCGCGCGCGCAAGCGCCTGTACTTGAGCCACTCGCAGACGCGCATGCTGCACGGGCAAACGCGCTACAACATCAAGAGCCGGTTTTTTGACGAGCTGCCCGAAGCGGCGCTCAAGTGGATCACGCCCAAGCAGCAGGGGTTTGGGTCTTACCAGCCGGGTTCTGCTCCTTATTCAGGAGCATCCGGGGCATATTCGGCTAGCGCAAGAGGCCAATTTGGCTTCAAGTCCGAGACGTTTGCCAGCCCCCCCGTGCCTGCGCAGAAGGCCGCGCCGTCCCACGGCCTGCGCGCAGGGATTGCCGTGTTCCACACCAAGTTTGGAGAGGGCAAGGTGCTGGCCATTGAAGGCACGGGCGACGACGCACGTGCACAGGTCAACTTTCCGCGCCACGGCACCAAGTGGCTGGCGCTGTCGGTGGCCAAGCTGACGGTGGTGGAGTAAATCCAATACCCGAGCCACGGGTTTGGCTGCAGTGGTTGGCGTGTGCCCGACCCGTGGCTGCCCACCAAGGTCGGGGCTTTTGCTCCGGGGCTGTAAGGTTACACGGCTGCCCTGCTGCCACATCGGCACCCTTGCCGCTAGTGCTGCACAGGTCTGTGGCCCCGTGCAGAGCAGCGAGGCTGTTGTGGGTCAATCCACCTTGATGTTGCGCGCCTTGACCACGCGGCTGTAGATGTCCGCATCGCGGCGCACCATTGCTGCCATTTCGGTGCGCGACACGCCCAGCGGCTCGCTGTTGAGGTCCCGGATGCGGCGCGACAGATCGGGGTCCTTGCTCGCCTCCACCAGCAGCGCATTGAAGCGGGTCAAAATAGGCACTGGTGTGGCGGCCGGCGGCCAGATGCCGTGCCAGGACATCATCGAGAAGCCGGACATCACCTCGGACAACGTAGGCACATCGGGCAGCGCGGGGTGGCGTGTGGGCCCCGAGTAAGCCAGCGCCTGTACCTTCCCGCTGCTGATCAGTGGGTAGCCCGTGGCAATCGGCTCCATGAGCGTGTCCACTTGCCCACCCACCAGGTCAGCGATGGGGCTTGCACGGTAAGGCACATGCAGCATGTCGATACCCACCTCGTCCTTGAGGGATTCCACGATCAGCTGCGACGGGCTGCCAGCTCCGTATGAAGCGTGCGAGTAGACGCCCGGCTTGCCCTTGGCGGCCGCCACAAGGTCCTTGATGGTCTTGGCCGGGAATTTGTTAGTGGCGATGAGTACCAGACCCTGACGCATGGTCGTGGCCACCGGCACCAAGTCCCTGTCGGGGTCGAAGGGCAGCTTGCTGTAGATGTACGGGTTGATCGTGAACGCCGTGGACAGGTTGTACAGGAAGGTGTAACCATCCGGTGCCGATTTGGCCACGGTGTCTGACGCGAGGTTGCCGGCCGTGCCGGGTCTGTTGTCAATCACCACGGGAACGCCGAGTTTTTTGCCCGCGTACTCGCCGTACATGCGGGCAAAGATGTCGGGTGGGGTGCCCGGAGCGAACCCCACCACGATCTTGATGGGCTTGTTCGGCCACTCAGCGCCTTGCGCATGGGCGGGCGCGGTCAACAGGCTGCTGCCCAGGCCTACGACCAGGCTAGCTGCCAGGCCCACAGTCATCCGGATTCTCAAACGCATTCTTGTCTCCTTGTGCGGGTTCGAGCCCGCTATGTTGTTGCTTCGTCTCTTGCACTGCGTGCGGGGCGTTCGTGGGTGGGGCTCCCGGCCTCGCCAGAATTCACATCGCCCCTGTCTGCATCGTCTTGGGTCAATCGATGGCGTTACTCCTTTCGGGCAGCGCTGTGCCTGGTCACGCTACGGCGCAGGCTTGTGAAAAATCGAGTCTGACTGCGCGGGGGCGCGCCGGAGCGCCCGCGGCGAAGCCGACGTTGAGGAGGAAATCAACCTCCCAGCGCCCATCACTGAAAAAGCTGTCGTTCACCCCTTGGGCATCGAAGCCGCTCATCGGGCCGCAGGCCAGCCCCAGCGCACGCGCGGCCAGGATCAGGTACCCGCCGGTGAGCGTGGCATTGCGTTGCGCGGTGGCGCGCGCAAGCGCTGGGTCGCGCTCAAAGTTTTCTTGCGTACCGGGCATGTGCCACAGGGTGGGCATCCACTCGTAGAAGCGGGTATCGCGCGCCACGATCACGGTGACCGGTGCTGCGCTCACCTTGTCGCGGTTGCCAGGCGCCACATGTGGCAGCAGCCGCTTGCGCGCCACTTCGCTGACCACAAAAACAAAACGCGCGGGCTGGCAGTTCATGGAGGTGGGGCCCAGGCTCGCCAGTGCATACAGCTGTTCCAGCGTGGTGCGGGGAATGGGCGTGGGGTCGAACTGCGCGCAAGTCCGGGCATGGGTGAACAGTTGCGCCAGAGCCTCCGCGCTGATCCCTGCAGGCGGGCTGGTGGGGTGGGGGTGCATAGCCGTCTCCTGGCGTCAGTCGACCTGCGCGCCCGAGCGCCGCACCGCCTCGCCCCATTTAGCGATCTCCGCCGCGGCAAAGCTGGCCATTTCTGCGGCACTCATCGTTGTGGGTTCAATGCCTTGCGCCACCAGTTTCTCGCGCACCTCTGCCTGGACCAGCGCAGCCTGCGTGGCCTCGCGCAACGGGTCTCTCAGTGCAGCGGGCATCGTGACGGGCGCATACAGCATGAACCAGGCCACCAGGTCGAAGCCGGGAACGCCTTGCTCGGCGAGCGTGGGGACGTCGGGTGCGGCTGTGCTGCGTTGGGCGCTCGATGTGCCCAGCGCGCGCAGTTTGCCCGCGCGGATGTGCGGTAGCACGGCCGCCGGGTGGTAGAACATGAACTGCACGTTGCCGGCCATCACCTCGGTCAGTGCCTGCGCGCCATCGCGGTACGGCACATGCACAAAGTCCTTGGCGAGGCGGAGATTGAGCGTTTCGCCTGCCAGGTGGCCCGAGGTGCCGTTGCCTGCAGAGGCGAAGCTCACGGCCTTGCCGCTGGCCTGGCGCAGGTCAGCCACGCCCTTCCATGGTGCACTGGCAGGCACCACCAGCAGGGTGGGCGTGGCGCCCACAAAACCCAGTGGCACAAAGTCACGCAACGGCTGGTAGGTCAGCTTCTTGTACAGCGACGGGTTGATGGCGTGTGTGCCTACAGTGCCCAGCAGTAGCGTGTTGGCGTCCGCACCGGCACGCGCCACCATCTCGCTGCCGATGGTGCCGCCTGCGCCGGGCTTGTTCTCCACGATCACGGTCTGCGCGAGCTGCCGCCCCAGGGCCTCAGCCAGTATGCGGCCCACGATGTCGGTGGAGGTGCCGGCCGCAAACGGAACCACCAGCCTGATGGGACGGCCATTGCCCTGGGCCAGGGCCCCGTTGGCCAGCAGGGCCAGGGCGGTGGCTGCAAGGATTTGGCGGCGCCCAGTCATGCGACTTCTCCAAATCCTTCGGGCACGCTGCCGTCGTACTGCAGTTCGCGCGTGGCCTGGTAGGACAGCGCAAAGCCGCTCGGCGTTTCGGCCTCTTCGGCCAGATGCGCGATGAGGCCCGCCGTGCGCGCCAGGATGGGCACGCCGCGCAGCGAGGCCACCGGGAAACCCACGCCCATCAGCACCGCAGGGATGGCGGCCGAGACGTTCAGACGCAGCTCCTTGCCCACGATACCGGGGATCACCCTCTCCAGCGCTTGGGCGATCTGCACGTAGCGTAAGTCGGCGTCTGCTTCGGTGGCCACGGCAATGAGTCGGCCGACACGCGGGTCCATTTCCTTGTGCAGTGGGTGGCCGTAGCCTGGGATGGAGCGGCGAGCTGCCTTGAGCTCGGTGACCACCGCAGTGGCCGCCTCGTCCATTGTGGCGCCGGAGTCCATCCGCGCTGCCACGTCGGCGAACATGCGGCCCGCGGTTTCCGACGCGCCGAGAATCACTGAACCGCAGCCCAGAATGCCAGCGGCCACCGCGCCCTGCAGCGCGTCGGGCGCTGCCGCAAAGGTCATGCGGCTGGCCTGCACACTAGGCACCAGACCATGTTCTGCAATCGCCACCAGCGTGGCGTTGAGCACCGCGCTGCAGGCCCTATCCGGCCGGCGGCCGGTGAGCAGCAGGAAGAAGTAGTCGGCAAACGAGATGTGGCCGATCAGGTCCTGGCACAGGTTCTCGCCGCGCACGACGATGGTGTGCTCGTTGGAGGTGCAGATGGCGGTGCGTGGGACGGTAGATTTTCCGATTTTCATGGTGTGGCTCCCGGCGTCTTCTTCAGGCGTGGTGGGGTTCGAGGCGGAAGTCGTAATGCGCTGACCAGTAAGGCTGGCCCTGCACGCTGCCGTCGGGGGCTTTGCCGGCGGGGTGCTGCTCGAAGTCCACAATCAGGCTGGGCCGCACGCCGAATACGGCGTCCGAGTCGATGTAGGGGCTGTTGGCCACGAACAGATGGGTGGTGACCCGTGCATGCCCGGGTGCGGACACCATCATGTGAATGTGGCCCGGACGGTTGGGGTGGCGGCCCATGCCGTCGAGCATGCGGCCCACAGGCCCATCCACCGGCACGGGATAGAAGCTCGGGCGGATGGACCAGAACCAGTAGCGGCCCTGCGTATCGGTGCGGATGCGTGCGCGCGCGGCCATGCCAGAGCCCTCCACCTGCATGTCGTACACGCCCTCGCCGTCGCCCGACCAGATGTCGAGCAGCGCACCTGCCAGGGGCTGGCCGTGTGTATCGGTCACGCGGCCGCTGTAGAAGGTGGGCTCGCCCTTCACGCCTTCGGACAGGTTGGCGCCCAGCGGCAGTTCGGGTGCACCCTCCCAGTAGTAGGGCCCCTGCACCGTGGCCTCGGTGGCTTCGGTCACGCGCTGGCTACCCTTGGCATGGGCCGTGGCGCGCAGTTGGTCAAGCATCACCACCATCATCGATGCGCCCAACGTATCCGACAGCAGGATGAACTCCTGCCGCTGGCCAGTGCAGGCCTTACCCACGGCGGTCAGGAACTCGATACCTTGCATCCATTCGTCCGGCTTCAGGTCCACCTCGCGGATGAATGCATGCAGGTGCGTGACCAGCGATTGCATGATCTCTGCAAAACGCGGATCGCTGGCGCCATCCAGGCGCTGCAGCACGGCCTGGGTCAGCTCGTTCTCGTTCGATGGGGTCATGGTGTCGTGTCTCCTTGTCTGTTCTTGTGCTCGGCTTGCGGGTCAGAGCGCTTGCCCGAGGCGCTGGCGTATCGGTCCCACGATGGCCTCGTTGTCCGCCCCCAGCGTGGGTGGTGCACTGACCTCCAGTGCGCGCTCGCCGTCAAAGCTCAAGGGCGAGCGGATGGTGCGCCACTCGCCGCCTTCGGGGTGGGGCGCGCTCACCTCCAGCTGCAGGTGCAGGGCCTGCGGGTCTTGCATGGCCTCGCGCGTGTCGTACATCGGGGCGTGGGGCACGTCCTGCGCCTGCAGCCGGGCACACCAGGTGTCGCGTGTCTGCTGGCGGAACAATTCGCCCAGCAGTTCGATCAAATCCTCTTGGTGGGTGATGCGCGCCTCGCGCGTCGCAAAGCGCGGGTCGTCGAAAAGGTGCGGCCGCTCGATGGCGTTGGCCAGGCCCTGCCAGAACTTCTCGGGCGAAGACATGTGCAGCGCAATCCACAGGCCGTCAGCACATTCGAGCACGTACGACTGCGAGACGCTGGGCCGGCTGTACGGGCCCATGATTTCGTTCTCGGAAAAGTAGTGCGTGAACGCGTCGAGGTTGAAGTGGCACATGGCTTCCAGCATGGACACTTCGACCTTGCGGCCTACGCCCGTTCTGCCACGTTCCACCAGGGCGCCCAGAACGCCATAGGCCGCGTAGAAGCCCGTCATGGCATCGGCGAGGGCCGGCCCCACCACGCGGGGGTTGGCCGGGTTTACCAGCAGCTTGAGAAAGCCGCTTGCGGCCTGCGCCACCGTGTCGTAGGCGGGGCGACCGGCAGCGGGGCCACTTTGCCCGAAGCCGCTGATCGCGCAGTACACCAGGCGCGGGTTCAGGCCGCGCAGCCGGGTCTCGCCCGCACCCAGCCGTTCGGCCGCGCCGGGGCGAAAGTTCTGGATATACACGTCCGCATCCTTGACCAGCTCGTCGAATACGGCTGCGTCCTCGGGCAGCTTGGGGTTGAGCGTGATGCTCCGCTTGTTGCGGTTGTACGTCTGGAAGTGGGGGCTATAGAGCCCTCCCCGAAAGGCTCGGAACGGGTCGCCCGCGCCTGGCTGCTCGATCTTGATGACCTCGGCTCCCAGGTCGGCCAGGAACATGCCCGCCGCGGGTCCCGTGATGAACGTGCCTTGCTCCAGCACTTTGATGCCACTGAGGACTTTTTGCACCGCTTGTCTCCTGTTGTGTGGTCGGTCCGACCGGTAGGACCGGTGGGAGCCACTGAGCCCTGATAGGGTTTGCGGTGGACTGTAGGGGACGCGCAGAATATTTGAAAATGATTGTTTTTCATCGTTACCATCGATGACATCGATCACAGGCGGGCAATCATGGAACTGAGGCATCTGCGCTACTTCATCGCTTTGGCGGGCTCACTCAATTTCACGCGGGCGGCTGAGCGGCTGCATGTGACGCAGTCAACGCTGTCGCACCAGATCAAGCAGCTCGAAGACGAGATCGGCGCGGCGCTGTTCGATCGCACGGGTAAGCGCGTGGCGCTGACCGAGGCGGGCGACGAGTTCCTGCACCACTGCACCAAGGCCCTGCAAGAGATCGACCTGGGCCTGGGCGCCCTGCGACAGAACAGCTCGGAAGTGACGGGGGAACTGCACATTGGCTCCACCCATACCTTCAACCTGGGATTCATTCCTGGGTGTATCGCCAGCTTTCACGAGCGCCATCCGCGCGTGAAGGTGGTGGTGGAAGAACTTTCGGCCGACCACATCGCCACGCGCCTGCAGCAGGGCACTCTGGACCTGGGCATTGCGTACCGACCCGCGGTGCCGGGGCCGCTGCAGTTTGAGCCGCTGTACAACGAAGAAATGGTGCTGGTGGTTGCCAAGGACCACCCCCTTGCACGGCGCAAGCGCCTGCGCATGGTGGAGCTGCACCGCATGCCCATGGCGCTTCTGCCCGCGAGTTTTGCCACCCGGCAGATGCTGGACGAGTGCTTTCGCTCGTGTGGCGCAGAGCCCCAGGTGGTCGCCGAAATCAATACCCTGGCACCCATGATGGAACTGGTGGGCAAGACACGGCTTGCGTCCATCGTCGCGGCCAATCTGGTTGCACCCACCTCGGGGTTGGTGATGGTGCGGCTGGAGAGCCCAACGCCCGTTCGCACCCCAGGTATGCTGTGGTCGCCGATGGCGCGGGAATCGGCACCCACCCGCGCTTTCTCTGCCATTGTGCGCAAGCTGGCGTTGCGTACCAGCCTTCAGGATGTGGCCCAGCGCTCCGGAAAGATGCGCTAGAGCCTGTTTGCAATATCGCCTCTGACCGCCTTCCTCATCCACGCCGCGCTCTAAGCCGGTGACAACCACGCCCAGGTCGGGCAAGACGCCGTGCAGCTCATGACCGTGCACGCCAGCAAGTGGCTGGCGCTGTCGGTGGCCAAGCTGACGGTGGTTGAATAGTTGGATGAATGTCTAATAGGACGGTAGCGATACTGAAATATGCTTGAGTAGCTATTAATTCTATAGCGTAATGCGCCAACAACAACGGGGCCCTGAGGCCCCGTTGGTCGTTCAAGCGGGCTGCGCCTGACGCAGCCCGGTGCTCAGCCCTGGTTCAGGCTGGGCTGCTTGGCAGCTGCCGTCAGGTAGCCCACGGCCGCGCCGTTCTTGTTCTTGTAGTTGGCCTTGATCATCGGATCGAGCGTATCTTTCACCACGCTGTGGATGGCGCCCCAGTCACCGGCGTGCTGGAAGTTGCTCATGATGTACGTCCAGCCG
>Ga0307998_1001995_pt1 | contig 10660 bp, 10 predicted proteins | sample Davwhametageno37_FD_203147 | JGI IMG/M metagenome (GOLD analysis project Ga0307998, IMG submission 203147) | Marine microbial communities from Davis Island wharf, Antarctic Ocean - #37 | ecosystem: Environmental > Aquatic > Marine > Unclassified | place: Antarctic Ocean: Davis Island wharf...
TTTATGCAATCACGTGGCTCGCTTTTAATGCGTCTATAAAATAGCTCATATATAAGTATCTGATATCTTTGGCTGTAGTTTGAGTCTATATAAAAATTTCAACTTGCAACGTGCTAAATAAAGAATAAATGTTGAATTGAATTATTAATTTTTAAGTGTATTTTTTCCAGGAGGGTAAATGATGGATAAATTAGATTTCTATATTAACGGGAAATGGGTTAAGCCATCAAAGCCTGAAACACTAGACGTAATTAACCCAGCTAATGAAAATAAGGTTGCAACAATATCACTAGGAAGTAGCGCCGATGTGGATCTAGCTGTTTGTGCGGCTCGTGCAGCATTTCCTGCTTATTCGGAGACGCCAGTAAAGCAGCGTGTGGAGTTGCTTACGACTATCCGCGAGATTTATAAGCGTAGGATTGATGATGTTGCGGACGCTATACAAACAGAAATGGGTGCTCCAACCTATCTTGCTAAGGGCGCACAGGCTATGGTTGGTTTAGGTCATTTGAAAGCAGCAATTCGTTCTCTTAGCAACCATGATTTCGAGTACATGCATGGTGAGTTTATAATACGCCACGAAGCAATTGGTGTTTGTGGCCTCATAACGCCTTGGAACTGGCCAGTAAACCAGGTGGTCTCAAAGCTTGCGCCATGCATTGCGTCTGGCTGTACTGCAATATTGAAGCCTTCTGAAATCGCACCCCTATCGTCGATGGTCATTGCTGAAATTCTTGATGAGGCAGGGGTGCCCGCTGGTGTCTTCAATCTTGTTAATGGAATGGGACCGGTAGTGGGCGCCGCTATGTCTTCTCATCCAGACATAGATATGATGTCATTTACTGGCTCAACGCGTGGCGGTGTTGCAGTCGCAAAGGCGTCAGCTGATAGTGTTAAGCGGGTAAGTCAGGAATTGGGTGGGAAATCTGCAAATATTATTCTTGATGACGATAATTTTGAGAAATCAATTAGCGCTGGTGTTGGCCTTTGTATGGATAATACAGGACAGTCCTGTAACGCTCCAACAAGGATGTTAGTACCTGTTAGCCGGAAAGAACAAGCATTTGCCATAGCTGCTAAGGAAGCAGAAAAAACAATTGTTGGTGACCCAAAATCAGATGGTACAATAATTGGCCCGCTTGTTAGCAATGTACAATATGAAAAAGTTCAAAGTCTCATCAAAAAAGGTATTAGCGATGGTGCAACACTTGTAGCAGGGGGGCTTGGAAAGCCAGAAGGTTTAAATCAGGGGTATTATGCTAAGCCGACTATTTTTGGGGATGTAAAAAATGACATGACAATTGCTAAAGAAGAAATTTTTGGACCAGTTCTGTCAATCATTTCCTATGATGATGTTGATCATGCAGTTACCATAGCTAATGATACTGAATTTGGATTAGCCGCATATGTTTCTGGGAAGAATAAGGAAGAGTTAACCGCCATCGCACGGCGTTTGCGCGCTGGCCAAGTACATATAAATTATGTCTCTGGTGGGGCTAATGCACCATTTGGTGGTTTTAAGCAGTCTGGAAATGGTAGAGAGAAAGCGGAATGGGGGCTCGAGGAGTTCCTGGAAGTTAAGGCAATTTTTGGTGGATAATTTATCTAGGTATTTATTAATCTAGTGAAAAAAGGCCCCAATGAGCTGGGGCCTTTTTAGTATTACAGCTTAAAGCTTTTAGGATTCAGTTTCTTCTGGAGCTACTTCTTCACCAGTTTCTTGGTTGACCATTTTCATAGCCAAACGCACCTTACCGCGATCGTCAAAGCCCAGGAGCTTCACCCAAACTTCCTGACCTTCTTTGAGAGCGTCAGATGGGTGGTTCAGGCGACGGTTTTCGATCTGGCTAACATGCACCAATCCATCACGTTTTCCGAAGAAGTTCACGAAGGCGCCAAAATCAACAACTTTGACAACTTTACCCTTGTAGATCGCGTTTTCTTCTGGCTCAGCCACAATAGCATAGATCATGTCGTAGGCTTTTTTGATGCTATCAGCGTTAGGGCTTGCAATTTTGATTACGCCTTCGTCGTTGATATCGACTTTGGCGCCAGACAGTTCAACAATTTCACGGATTACTTTACCACCAGAACCAATCACTTCACGGATTTTGTCAGTTGGAACCTTCATAGTTTCGATGCGGGGGGCGTGCACCGAGAATTCTTGCGCGCCGGTGATTGATTTCGACATCTCGTTCAGGATATGCAGACGGCCCGCTTTTGCTTGTGCCAAGGCCTTCTTCATAATGTCCTGGGTAATGCCCGCAACTTTGATGTCCATCTGCAAGGATGTAATCCCAGCTTCTGTACCAGCAACCTTGAAGTCCATATCGCCAAGGTGATCTTCATCGCCCAATATGTCGGTTAGAACCGCATATTCGCCATCGTCTTCTAAGATCAAACCCATTGCCACACCAGCAACTGGTGCCTTTAGTGGCACACCTGCATCCATCATGGATAAAGAGCCACCACAGACAGACGCCATGGATGAAGAGCCATTAGATTCAGTGATCTCTGATACCAAACGAATGGTGTAGGGAAAGTCAGTGGCTGCAGGTAAAACCGCCTGAAGCGCACGCCAAGCCAGCTTACCATGTCCAATTTCGCGACGACCTGGAGGGCCAAAGCGGCCAACTTCGCCAACTGAATAAGGAGGGAAGTTATAGTGCAGTAGAAAGTTTGATTTATACATACCGTTTAAAGCATCGATCATTTGCTCATCATCGCCGGTACCCAATGTGGTCACAACCAGACCTTGAGTCTCACCACGGGTGAACAAGGCTGAACCGTGGGTCCGTGGCAACAGGCCAGTTTGGCAGTTGATCGCACGCACTTTGTCCAGAGCCCGACCATCAATTCGCTTGCCGTTTTTCACAACATCGCCGCGCAGAACTTTGGATTCTAGTTTCTTCAACGCAGCACCCAAGTTTTCATCTACGAGCTGCTCATCGTTTAAGCCAGCTTTGATGGTGTCTTTCACTGCATTAACAGCAGACGTCCGCTCTTGCTTGTCAGTTATAGCATAGGCTGCGCGCATTGCGTCATCACCAGCGGTAGATATAGCGGCAAACAGATCTGCATAATCTGGAGCTTGGTAGTTGAACGGCTCTTTTGCGCAATCTTCGGCCAGATCGACAATCAGGTCGATTACAGGTTGAATTTTCTCATGGGCAAACGCAACAGCGCCTAGCATTTCGTCTTCTGTCAGTTCATAAGCTTCGGATTCAACCATCATTACGGCATCTTTGGTGCCGGCTACGACTAGATCTAAACGCTGTTCTGGGCTCAAGCGAAGATTATGCATGTCATCAATCGTTGGATTGAGAATATATGCTCCGTCCACAAAGCCGACACGAGCAGCAGCAATTGGGCCCATGAATGGCGCGCCAGAAATTGTCAGAGCGGCGGAGGCTGCGATCATAGCAACCATATCTGGATCATTGACTAGATCGTGCGACAAGACAGTACAGATCACCAAAACTTCATTTTTGAAACCAGGCACAAACAAAGGCCGGATTGGGCGATCTATCAAGCGTGATGTCAGTGTCTCTTTTTCAGTTGGACGTGCTTCGCGTTTGAAAAAGCCACCTGGAATTTTACCAGCGGCATAGTATTTTTCGTTATAGTGAACGGTCAAAGGGAAGAAGTCTTGACCAGGTTTTTGGTGCTTGGCGAAAGTTACGTTTGCCATCACCGAGGTTTCGCCCAAAGTAGCGATGACAGAGCCATCAGCCTGACGCGCAACCTTACCAGTTTCCAGAGTGAGGGTTTCTTCACCCCACTGCATGGATTTTTTTGTTTCTATAAACATTTGTTTTTTCCTAAATGGCCCATTGGCCAGTCACATGGCGGCCCCATTGCCGCCGACCCCGGTATCTTATTTTCGGGCGCTGGGATCCTCGCACCACGTTTCAGATATCGCGCGTCTATATGAAGAATCACTATGTGGAAAGGGGGGCTATAATTTAGAATAAAAAATCTAGTTTTTGGGTGGGTTTAAGTCTCCACTGGGCGCACCAAGATTTCCACAAAATAAGCCCCAACGATTAAGGCTGCCCCAATCCATTCGATCAGCCCCATGGCCTCATTTGGCAAAAATAGACTAGCTGTGGGCGTAGCGATCAAAAGTTCATGTGATCATGAGCAAACCAACTCGGTCAGGAAATAAAAATTTCTGGGCCCAAAACATGATTAAAATTGACGGTAATATTAGGCCGATTGAAATAGCTATGGATGTGGGAACAACTTGCAACAAAAATACAAGGCTTGGGGTTGGAGCAAGGCCGGCAGCGGCACCTAGGAGCAAGGCAAACACTGAGGCCAAGAGAAACTGAAAAAACAACAAAGTTGTTATGGGAACTTCACCATAGCATTTGATCATAGCCCCGCCAATGGCCCAAGTTATGCCAGATACAAAGCCACAGAGATCACCAATATTCAGCGGTACTTGCCTACCACCCTGTGACATTAGAAAGAGTAAACCCAAAAGACCGATTCCTATGGCCAGCCAACGGCTGCGGGTATGTTAATAATCACGACAGTCCAAGCCTCGGCCACGCCCAGGCTTTTAAGATACCGTAGTGGGATCCAATACAGTCCTCAAATTGCTGATGAAATGAGTACAGCTGCAGAGGCCAAATTAATGGAAGGATTGCAAATGTTCATGATGCTGTTTTCTAAGCACTCTATCGATTTGTCTAGATAATTTTATACCGCACAAAAGAAAAGTTCCCATTTTAGTAGGACGCCTTAAACTTTAAGCACAAAAAAGCCGCAGCCCAAGGGTTGCGGCTTTGGTTTATTAAGTTTGGGGGCGCGCTTAGCGACGCAGACCCAAACGTTTGATCAAACCTTGGTAACGCGCCTCGTCTTTAGCGCGGGCATAATCCAACAGCTTACGACGTGTAGCTACCATTTTTAACAAACCACGGCGGCCGTGGTTGTCTTTTTTATGGGTTTTGAAGTGTTCGGTCAAAGTAGCGATACGCGATGACAGGATAGCAACTTGGACTTCAGGTGAACCAGTGTCACCCTCGGTAGTTGCAAATTCCTTCATGAGCCGTGCTTTTTCTTCAGTTGTAATCGACATCGGGGTCTCCTTTAAAAAGGTTAAGGGTTATGGCGCAGGCCGGGATGTCGTCCAGCAAGGCCCGTGGAGGTATAACGCAGAATCTAGGCGATGGCCGCGTATAGAAAACTTCCGCTAAAAAGGAAAGAGGATTATTATTGGTATGATCAGAGTGACGTGGCACCAAAGAATGGCACAAAAGCATCTAAAACTGCTTGGTGGTTCTCTTCCATCACGAAGTGGCCTGACTCGCAGACGCTGGCCTCCACATCCTCCGCCCAGCCCCGCCATAGCTCTGCAGCATTTCCACTTTTAGCGGGAAACCCATGTGCACCATATAAAAAACGAATTGGTGATCTGATGCGCTTTCCGTTAGCTTTATCTTGCAGATCCAGGGCGCGATCAGAGCTGGCTCCGGCACGGTAATCGGAGCACATGGCATGGATCCGTGCGGGGTCGCGGGCTTGCGCGCGATAGCTTTCCAAGGCTTCAGGCGAGAAAGTGTCAAGCATATGGCGCAGGGTCCATTGTGTCAGTGTCCAGTCGATATAGCCTTCAGGATCAGCACCAATCATCCGCTCAGGCATTGGAGCGGGCTGCGCTAGAAAAGTCCAGTGATAGGCCGCCATGGCCAGATCAGCAGTCCAACTGGCCCAGAAATCTCCAGTAGGGACAATTTCGATGATGCCTAGTTTCTTAACACGCTCAGGATGATCTAAGGCTAAGCGATAAGATACCCGCGCGCCACGATCATGGCCTAGAACATCAGTATAAGGAATTTCCAATGCGGTAAGCAGATCTGCCATATCCTGCGCCATTGTCCGTTTGGAATAAGTGGTGTTGTTCGCATCATTAGCCGGGGCGCTACTGTCGCCATATCCCCGCAAGTCTGGGATAATTACATCATGGTTTTCCGCCAAGATGGGGGCTACCCGCTCCCAGCACATATGATTTTGTGGATAGCCATGAAGTAGCAGCAAGGGCTTTCCCTTGCCTGCCCGATGCACGGCGATATCAACTCCATTACAACGCAGCATGTATTTTTTAAAACCTGCAATCATTTCCAAGTCTCCGGCTGTTGGCTGTAGGCGATATACAACGGGTGTTTGGGGTGGCCCTGTTTTGATATGCCTAGATGCAAAATAGGTCGACCAGATACGCGCAAAAGTTTGATCACCTGTGCGCCACGTTCGAGATAAGCGCCATGGTTGCCCCAAGCGGCGATCACCTTATCGGCCCAGGTACAAGCCTCTTGAATAGTGGCATCGTTTTCAGGGCCAATAGGCGCCTTGGCCATCCGCATATTTTTAGGATCGGTATCGCGCCAGGCAAATATATTGGTCACTCGAAAGCTACCAAAGCCCAGGGTGCGCGCCCGACGTTCGCAGCGCTCCACCGTGGGATCGTTTTGAATCTCGGTAGCAGTTGAAGGGTTGAGCATCACAAAGGCCACCCTGCCCGCGTTTTTATCCCAAATTCTAGTTAGGGCATAGCGATACCGCTCACAATTTGAGTACACCGCAACGCTGGACGCATCGCCTTTGATATGGGATCTGGTAATCACGCCCTATGGTGGATGATTGGCTGTCGCAGATCAAGAGTTGCCATGGCGTTAACTCTTGGGTTGCAATATTACTCGCGTAGGGTGGATTTCACCAGATTTATAGCGCCCAATGGCTTGGGCCCTGCCTTCATGGCTTACCCAAATTTCATCGCCATATTCAGCTTTTGTAAAGCAAGTGGCTGGGTTGCCATTACGCAGTTTGGCGGCACCTTCGGCATTGGTAGTGCCCTGTTGTAGATCGGTAAGACCTTCCTCCAACGGTCGCAAGAATTGGTCAATCTCTGACGTCTTGGCGAAGGGTTCAATCTGTTCTAACGTTACCGCATGTTCAAGATCAAACGGCCCTGACCAGATGCGACGCAAGCGGGCCACATGGCCATAGCACCCTAATTTTGTTCCCAAATCTCGTGCAATTGCCCGTACATAGCCGCCCTTGCCACAGGTCATCTCTAGAACTGCGGTGTCTGGCGTTGGCCTGTCTGCTAAGATCAGCTCTTCTACCAAAAGGGGGCGCGCAGCTATCTCAACCTCTTCCCCTGCGCGGGCCAATTTATAGGCACGCTGACCATCTATTTTTACAGCTGAGAATTGTGGTGGCACCTGCATGATTTCACCCAGAAACCCATGCAGGCCTTCCACAATTTCAGCATCGCTGGGACGCTCGTCAGAGGTTGCGATGATCTCGCCTTCAGCATCATCGGTATTGGTGGCAGATCCCAGGTTCACTGTGAACTCATAAGCTTTGGTGGCATCCGTGATATAGGGAATAGTTTTTGTGGCCTCGCCTAAAGCTACAGCCAAAATTCCGGTGGCTTCAGGATCAAGCGTACCTGCGTGCCCAGCTTTTCTGGCGTCAAAGGCCCAGCGGATTTTATTGACAATGGCAGTGCTGGTGAGGCCTGCTGGTTTGTCGACTATCAGCCAACCCGAAATATCTCGGCCTTTGCGTGTACGTCCCATTATGCCCTCTTAAGTTTCAGGCGGCTGCCCTAGTGCGCCTTTTGTCGCAGGCCAATCTATGTCAGAAGTGGTGTCTGGCTCGGGGCTGGTGGCTACGTCAAGATCGCGTCGAACCTCTTCACGTTCAAACAATTGGCGCGTGCTGTCTATCCGGTCAAACGTCTCATCTATACGAAACCTTAAATCAGGCGCATATTTAAGTCCGGCCTTGCGTCCAACGATACTACGCATTTGACCCTTATTACGCGCTAATGCGGCGATAGTTTCATCATATAAAGTGCCACCCAAAGGCATGACGTAAACCGTTGCGATCTGAAGGTCTGGAGAGGTGGTAACCTCAGATATAGTAATTGGAATCCGGTTTAATTCAGCATCGTGAATTTCACCCCTAGCCAGAATTTCTGAGAGGGTACGGCGTATAACTTCACCGACTTTAAGCTGTCTTTGAGATGGGCCTGATTTTTTATATGATCTGTTTTTTGCCATATTTGGGACATAGGCTCTGTGCCAATAGGTTTGCAAGTGGCAAAACTTTCCGCCAAATACGTATTAAAGGAGAACGTCATGGCTGAAATCCCAGGAATAACGATCACTGGCGCATCTGGGCGCATGGGGCATATGCTGCTTGAAACAGTTTTGGAGAGTGATTGTGCGCGTCTAGTGGGCGCGGTTGAGCAGGTAGGGCACCAATGGGTTGGCCTCGATGTAGGCGAGGCTATAGGTGGGCGGGCCAATGGTATAATTGTCACCGATGATCCCTTGGAGGCGTTTGCCGTTTCTCAGGCGGTGATTGATTTCACCGCGCCATCTGCCACGCTTGAGTATGCTGCATTGGCCGCACAGGCGCGTACTGTGCACGTAATTGGGACAACTGGCATGAGTGATGCGGAAATTGCAAAGCTAGAGCCTGCGAGCCGCCACGCAGTTATTGTGCGGGCCGGGAACATGTCTTTGGGTGTGAACTTGCTGGCAAAATTGACTGAGAAAGTGGCTGCCGCGCTGGATTCAGATTTTGATATCGAAATCATCGAAGCGCATCACCATCACAAGGTGGATGCCCCCTCTGGCACTGCCTTAATGCTTGGAGAAGCCGCGGCAACTGGGCGTGGAGTAGATCTTGCCAACGTTCGCGATGTTGGTCGTGATGGCATAACCGGCGCACGCAAACGTGGCAATATTGGCTTCACAGCGATTCGGGGTGGCGATATTGTAGGGGAGCATGATGTGCTTTTTGCTGCTGCAGGTGAACGAATAGTTTTGCGCCATATGGCGACGGATCGTGGCATATTCGCCCGCGGCGCATTGAAAGCAGCTTTGTGGGGGCAAAACCAAAAGCCAGGACATTACAGCATGATGGATGTTTTGGGGTTGTGATCCAAATTTAATTTTAGTGCGTATTTTAATTTTAGTACGTATATTGAATTGAAACACTTATTGAAACAATTACTTTAGGTCCGATATGAGCCGCGTTCTTTTGCTATCGTTACTGGTTTTGTTTGCATCATCTGCACCTGCAAACGAGAGAATTTCAGACCGTGTTACCTTTTTAAACTTAGTTCTAGATAAAACACTTAGTTTGCCATTGTTTCGTATACGACTGCACGTCAATGAAGAAGGCACAATCCAAGGCAAGGGCATGGGGCGGTCGGTTAGTGGGTTTTGGAAGTGGCAAGACGGATATTTCTGTCGCACTTTGAATTGGGGTGGTCTTGATTTAAGTAGCAATTGTCAGCGCGTGACCCTAGACAATGGAAGACTAATATTTACCAGTGATCGTGGATCTGGTGCTAGTGCAAAGTTTTCACTTAATTAATCGAATAATTTTAGGTTTAGTCAGAAATCAACAGCAATGCCTCTGCGCTCCCAATCGCCGAAACGTACAGGCTCAGGACCATCTCTGCCGCCTAATTCAAGGGGTAATTTCTCGGTATCGGTAGCTTCTTTGCGAGCCACGGCTTCGGCAAGTGCGCGTGCACAGGCCGCTTTGAAATTGGGTTTCTTGTTTTCTGTCATGAGGCTGATATACGCCGATTTCATCAGATCGCAAGGATAGCACATGCCCCGTCCCCCGCAAAATTCAGGTCGCCCCGGAACTTCTCTGGCTGGCAAGACGGAAAAACGACTTGTTCTGAATATTGCACGTCTGGCTGCGATACGTATTTTAAATGGGGTTATTGTCGACCAAAAACAGCTCTCTGAGATGATGCTAACCGAAGATTTCAAGGCTTTAGCCCCCGAAGATCGCGCGCGCACTCAGCGGTTGGCTGCGCATACTCTGCGACATGTTGGCCGGGCAGATCGTGCACTGAGGCCCCACTTAGCAAAGTTGCCGGCTGTTGAGGTGTTGAATATATTACGTTTGGGCGTCGTTGAGATTGTTGGCCTTGGCGCGCCGGCACATGCGGTTGTTAATGACCTAGTCTCCATTTGTGGTTCTACTGGCCAAACTCGTCCATACAAAGGTTTGGTCAACGCTGTTTTACGTAAAGCTGTTGCTGATGTTTCCGGGAAATGGGATAAATCTCCTGTGCAGATGATGCCAAAATGGCTACGTAACCCCCTGCGAGAGGCTTATGGAAACAGCACAATCATGGCTATTGAAACAGCCCACATGCGTGGTGCGCCAGTAGATTTAACCGTCACTACTGACCCGCAAGGTTGGGCTGAGACGTTGGGTGGCTCAGTGCTGCCTAATGGTTCGGTGCGGTTGAATGACATGGGGCAAATTTCTGCCCTTTCTGGTTTTGAGGATGGCATGTGGTGGGTGCAGGATGCCGCTGCTTCTTGGCCAGCCGCTTGGCTTGCACTGCAGGCTGGTGAAACAGTTCTAGATGTTTGTGCGGCGCCAGGTGGGAAAACTATGCAAATGGCTTTGGCTGGTGCAGAGGTTACGTCCCTTGATATTTCAGCCAAGCGCATGGAGCGGGTTGCGGAGAATCTCGCGCGTACGAAATTAGAAGCTGATTTAGTGGTGGCTAATGTTTTGGAGTGGCAAGACGCTCGCCAGTTTGATGCGGTATTGCTTGATGCACCATGTTCGGCAACAGGAACGATTCGCCGACATCCTG
>Ga0307998_1001997_pt1 | contig 10657 bp, 12 predicted proteins | sample Davwhametageno37_FD_203147 | JGI IMG/M metagenome (GOLD analysis project Ga0307998, IMG submission 203147) | Marine microbial communities from Davis Island wharf, Antarctic Ocean - #37 | ecosystem: Environmental > Aquatic > Marine > Unclassified | place: Antarctic Ocean: Davis Island wharf...
GATATGGATTTTTGCTAAATGACTCAAGTTGTCTTTTAATTCAACCAATCGATCTTTTCTTCTTCCGGTAAGAATAAGTCGAAAACCTAGGCTAGCTAATAATTCTGCGCTAGCTTTTCCGATACCTGAAGTTGCTCCTGTAATTAGGATTGTTTTGTTCATTTTATAAGAATTGACTTCAAATATTTGGGATTATTTTTTCTCTTCAGAAACATAGGGTTTAATATACACTTTCACAACAAAGGCCACTAAATAAACTACCAAGGAAATACAGGTAGGAATAATGATATATACTCTTCCATAGTTGTTTTCTCCAAGGTCATTGAATACCATATTAAAAGTCATAATAAGAAGAAAAAGGAAAGCTATTTTGGCAGATCCATCTCGAACTTTTACAAATTCGTTTCCTTTTAAATTATAAGTAAAAAGGGTCATTGTACCCAGTCCAATAACGAAGGAAGCATAATCGAGGCGTGCTTCTATATTAGGAAAACCAATTTTAGTGGTGAGGACGGCCCCTAAAACAACAAATAAAATTGAGGTAGATAAATAACCTATAAAATATTGAGTTTCTTTGATTTTTTGAAATAATGATTTTTCCATGGCCTTAAATTTTACCGAAGATATTATATTTCTTTAAACTCATTAGGATGTTTGTCCAGAACCTCATCAATTACCTTACATTGTGGGCATTCATGACAACGCCCAAAGGTCCATTTTTCTACAATTTTTGGGTACCTACAACTCCAAGTTAATTCAAGTAAATCTTTAGGAATACTTTTCATTACCAAATACTTATCGAGGTCTTTCACAGGAAAAACCATTTTTAAATTTTTCTCTGATTTTCCAGTATGCAAGTAAAGGATTTTTGCAATTTTATCCAAACGCTCATCAAATCCTTTTTCTTCAAAATCGTCTTTTATTGCACCTTCTATAAACTCATAAATTTCTGGTTTCGCCTGAATAACTAAACTGGCTGCAAAATTCACAACCTCACTATCCCACACCGGTGGCATCATTCCCAATTGCGAATAATCGATTCTTAATTCTCGAAAAGCAAAGTTTTTAATTCCATTATTCTCAAACCAAAAAAGAATTTTTTCAGTGGCCATAGCCTCTCGCGTTGTGCGGTGTCCACTTGTACCGTGAACCATGTCAATTCTGAAAATGAGATAATTGTCATTCGGATTTTCTTTCAGTGTTTTGTACGCACCTGCCGTACTATCAATTCCACCTGAGAGGGGAATTATACCTCGAAACTTTGTTTTATCATAATCAAGTGCCATGCGGCAAAAATAAGTTTAAAAGCATTTAATGCGATAGCTAGAATACTCTGAGTAACAGTGTATCCAAATGAATATTAATGAATTTAAACCGAAATTAGGATAAAAAATGGTGGTTTTTACTCTGGAGGAAGATGAGAAATTATTTTCTTATAAATAATAGCATCACATAAACACGGGGGCTCCCCACAAACAGGGCAATTAAAATTTCTTTTCAAGCTATCACCTTTCCAATAATTATTGACTGTTTTAAGTGCTTCGAATCCGTTTTTTTCCAATATTGGCTCAAAAGTAAACTCTCCTTTTTTATTCCAAACGGCGGAGCATATTACATTGGTTTTTTTACTAAGCCAATCAATGCCGTCTTGATATAAACCACTGGCAACCCCTTTCCCTTCAAACTCTTTATCAACAGCAGTCATTTTTCTGTATCCTATAGTTTGGCGTGCCCCAAATTCTATTTCGATCCAATTGGGGTCTGTAAAAAGCGCTTTTTTAAGCTGAATTAAATCCAAAAGTTGAACAATAGAAAAACCTTGGAGAAGATTGTTTTGGGTTTCAAGGATTACTTTGGTAAAAGGGTCGTTCAAGTAACCCTTAAGCTCAATGGATGTCATGTAGTTTTCTCCAAAAGAAATAGCAGAAAGGCTGAGAATTTCCTTAAAAAAAGGGTTTGTAATCATTGTCCGTAAAGAAAGGTAATTTTGGAAAGTAGGAATAAAGATCAAAAAAAATCCATAATAAATTAATAGGGTTACCCCTATAAATGTTTTTGGCTATTCATGTTAGTTGAAAAATTAGTAAATAAGCAGAGTAAGGTTGATCGTTGGCAATAGAATTGGGTGCGGTTATCGAATAAGGTGTGAAAATTCGTTGTTGAATTCCAAACCCACTAAACGACAGGATTTTGTGTTTATTTAGCTTAAAAAGAAATTGTGCTGGACTTTTTTTTAAGTTCTTGTTAGTTAAAGATAGTGCTATTCCGGCTGTATAGTAACTGTCTGTTTGAAACAACATATCATTTTCTATTTCAAGATAAAGTCGGTTTATAGATGACGACACATTCAATGACGTTTCAGTTCTTTGACTAAAGGATTGAATAAAGCAAAATGCTAATAAAAAAAGCAAATCCTTTTACATTCATATCAATGCGAATAAACTGGAATACTTTTATTGGTCGAATAAAAATTACTCAAAGTATTTTGAATATTTCTCCAGTTGTAAATCCAATGAAGCGTATCCGTTTTTACAGGATTTTAGTTCTTCAGATTCTAATTCTTTTAAGTATCCAAATATGGGCACTAAAAAAGCGTGTAAATTATTGTGCGACTCTCCTTTCATGGTACATTTATCAAAAATGCCATTCATTTCCAAGCGCAGTTCTTTAGCTAAATCATTGTAATTCTCGAGTGTTTTCACGTTTTTGCTGGAAGAAAAACCTTCCATTTTTTTAATCATGTTATTTACTCCAGTAGTTGTTTCGGCATTTGCTTTCCAACGTTTTCCATTGTTAAGTTTTAGATTTTCTTCTTGTTCGTTTTGTTTTACAAAACTATTTTCCGAAACTAAGTTTTGAGTTGTAGGAATCCAAGATACTGTAGAAGCAGCAAAAAGTGTTACCATCGAAATTGTAAGTATGTTTTTCATTTTTCTGTTTATTTAATTTTTTTAAAAACTGTATTTGATTCTTGTGTAAGCCATGCTATTGTTGTGGTATTGTCCAAAGGTGCCTTTGTCACCCAAGAAAAGATTAGTTCCTAATTCAATACTAAGCCCGTCAAAAGGAAAATAGTATCCACGAATTCTAACCAAAGCATCTTCATTTGTAAGGCCAATGTAACTAAAGAGTTCTAATCGTAATTGTTCTCTAAACATCGTCTTATTTATCATTACGGTCATCAAATTACCGACCTCTTCTTCATTAATATGGTCGTTATAGTCAAATATTACTTTTTGAATAAATTGACCACTTAATTTCCATGTTCCTATGCTTCGGTCAAGCCCAATTACATAGTTTATGTAGTCTTTTTTTACCAATGCTCCATTTGCCTTAGGGTCGGTAGTTTGGAAATGTTTCTCGAAATAGTAAGCAGCTTCACCTCTAATAATGAAACCTTCTAAAGTGGTACTTAAATTTCCGCCACCCATAATTTGACGATGGTGCTCTGGAGTGATGGTTAACCCAGTGAGCTTCCTATTTGTGTCTATTTGTTTTTGAATACCCATACTCGGCGCATCATCCCAAGCATAAGCACCAATCAATTGTATGTCAATAGCGGACTTACTAAGAGAGTATCTCACAAAAAGCTCACTATTTTCAATATTGGAAGGAATTGCAGATTTGGAATAATCAAAAGTTGGGGGTGCGGGGAAACTTTGCTCTGGCCTCCAAATAGAATTGCTATCGGGTAAAATGGAGCCTGTAAAAATCGGAATCCAAACTAACTCAAATGTCTGATCTTGCGTGGGGTAATATTTAGTTTTAACGGCATTAACACCCATTCTAATTTCATTAAAATCCCAAAGAAGAAACTCGGTTAAGTTTAATGGGGAAACAATATCAGTTATGAATACACCGTCAGCTTGTCCCCAAACTATTTGTTGACGTCCAATTCTAAAATCCAATTTTTTAGTCGAAACATCCATGTACAATTCCCGAATATCGAAAAAATCTTTTTGATCAAAATACTGATAATAGAAACCATTTGCCAAAAAGGATACGTTTTTACGCCTATGCTTTAGCGTTAAATCTAACGTGTTTTGAACGATACTAAAGTCACCAGAACTGTAAAGTACTCCAGTATAATTCCGCATAAAACCATTAAGCTCTGTCTTTGGCTCTTTGTTTTGAGCGTTTGCCACATTAGAGCTTAGCAATAATATAGCAACCAATAATTTTATAGCACTCACAAGCCCAGTTCTAAGAGTCATCATTTTATAAGAATTAGTTTGGCGTTTGTAATAGATTCAATAGCATGGATTTCATCCTTTTTAAATGTAAATAAATCATGTGTTTCTAATTTATGAGCTTCGCCATTTATTTTAAAAACAACTTCGCCTTCCAAAATCAAAATACTTGCATCGGTATTCGATTTGTGAGCAGTTAATCCACTTCCTTTCTCTATAGAAATTAAAATAACATTACCTGAATCATTGATTACAACCTTATTGGTTTTAACCCCGTCAAATGGAAGGGTATTTATTATGTTTTCTGTTTTCATAAAGCGTTTTTTTATGTTATTAATGAGGGAATAGAAGGCAATTTCCTATAACCCTCTCTCCATTTCTCGTTGTGTAAACTTCTCCTCGGTTGTTCCGTTTTCTACTTTAATGTTGGCTAATAAAATAACGGTTTGGTGATTTTTTTGTACATTTTTCATGACTTGTTTTACAACAATCCAATACCCGTTAATTTGAGTCGTTTCTGTTACAGAAAGGGCTTTCAAAAGAGCTGCATCCTCATCGTAAAATTCTACTTTTACAGGTAAGAGTTTTGTTTTGGATATCCATACTTTTCTTTTAGAATACTGTTCTTCTTCTTTAGGAGAAGCTTCCACAACCCAAACGTCTTCACCGTTAAATATTTCTGATTTTATAAATTTATGATTGTCTTTTTCTGGGCTTCTTTTTTCCATGTCTTCATATGTAAAATCTGAACCCATAAAGTCATTATCCTTACTCGAGCTTGAAATTCGTTTTACTTTCATTAGCGCAGGCAAATACAACCATTGATCGTCATCTTTGGCAGCATCGTCATAAGACCAATTCATGAATGAAGTATTTTTAACGTCAGCGGGGGAGGTGAAAAACATAATTTGCTTCTCTGTTTCACCCAGGTCTATAAAATACTGGTGTAAATTTCTAACTCGTTCACTTCCTTTTTTATTAATCAAGGTCATGGACATATCGCTTTCCCCATTTTTGGGCGCATTACGGCTGTAAACTTTGTATGCTATTTCTTTAGCATCTTGAGCTTGAATTTGACTTCCTGCTAATAGTGCGAGGAATACTCCTGTTCCAATTATTATTTTTTTCATGTTATTTAGTATTAGAGTTATTTTTAAAATAGAATTTTCCTGCATAAAGAACTAGAAACATAACGGTTACTGTTCCGATAAAACTGGTAAGCATATTTAGTGAAACAATAGCTCCCAGCGCAATATTTGGTTTGAAAGCGGAGAATGTTAACACTAAAAAACCTAAAATGACAACCACTGCATTGAAAGAAATTGCGCGACCTGAATGCGCCATAGTTTCCTCAACAGTAAGTCCTGGGTTATTGGTCTCTAGGGCATTTTTTTTATACCTGTCAATAAAGTGAACGGCATAATCTATCCCAATTCCTATGGCAATGCTAGATATTAGTGCGGTTGTGGTTTGCAAAGCAATATTTAACCAACCCAATATCCCGAATGAAATAATGGTGGTTATAAAAATTGGAATGGTGCCAATGAGCCCCATTTTGAAACTTCGGAACATGAGTGAGAGTAGAACAATCACTATAATAAAAGAATAAGCAAGGCTTTTTATTTGTCCTATTAGAATTAGTTCATTGAAGATTAGTACTTTATATCCACTACCAGCAAAATTCAAATCAACTCCCATGGCTTTGAATTGGTCTTTATATTTCTCAATTGCAGCAATAGTTCTATTTAGACCTTCTGAGTTATCTCCTTTTAATTGAAATTGAATATTTGCCGTTTTAAAGTCATCGCTAATTACATCCCAAAGTCTATCTGACCCTCCACTCATTTCATACAATAAGAAATACTGGGCAATTAAGTCTTGATCGTTGGGAACAGTAAAAAATTTCTCTTGATCCTCATTCAGAACTTTATTCATTCTTTTAATAAAATCCACTACTGATAAACCTCCACCAACTGCAGCAACATCATTTTCTACTTCAATAGCAATTTTATCTATCAACTTGAGTACTTCTGGGGTTTTAAATTTATCCTTTTCGTCTCCTTCCAGAATAACATTTATCGTTGTAGTTCCCAGAAAATTTTCGTTTACAAAAGCATCGGTAGTTACTAGAGGGTTTTTATCCGGAAAACTTGCCAGGAAACTGGAGTTGATCCAAACTTTAGACATGCCAAAAGCAAAAAAGAGAAGAACCAATAGGGTAGAGCCAATTACAATCTTTTTGTGTTTCACCATTGCATTAGCAAAACCTTTAGCGTGAGTAGCAAAGAAGTCGTCTTCGTCGCCAGCTTTCTTTTTCGGCGCGCTTGGAAGGCCCATTATATTAACTGCTGCGGGAATTAAAACCAATGAAAAGAACATGGCCATCATTACACCGAAGGCTGTAAATGCGGCAAAATATTTTATTGGTAATATATCTGAAGTTAAAAGAGACAAGAAACCTACCGCAGTCGTAACTGATGTCATCATTACAGGCATAAACATTTCGTCGGTCATATTAATAATCAGCTTCTCTTTAGTCCAATCTGGATGTTTTTGAATCATCAGCTGTAAGTGACTAAACAGATGAATGGCATCGGCTACTCCAATGGCAATAAGCATTACGGGAATTAAAGAACTGGGAGCATAAATAGGAACACCTACGCCAAGCATAAGCCCGAAAGTCCAAACGGATGAAAATATTACTACCACCATGGATATGATAGTTGCTTTAATACTACGAAGAACTAGGAATAGTACAATCACAATGAGCAGAAGCACAATTGGAAACATGCTTTTCATGTCAGAAGGCATGAGAATAGCCATAGTTCCCTCTACAATAGGCTGTCCTGCAACATAAATAACGTCACCATCACCTTCATATTTTTGAGAAATATCTAGGATTTGATGATATAAATCTTCCGAAAAACTGTCGTCTTTTATTTTAGTGAAAATCAAAGTTGAGTTTCCATCTTCAGACACCAATCTTTTGTGAACCATTTCGTTAGAAATTACACCTGCTTTTATTTCATCATATTTCTCCTGGGTTTTGGGAACCTTTTTGTAAAATTCTTCAATTTCTAGCCCTTCTTCTGATCCTAGCATATTATCAGCAGTATAAAGAGACAAAACATCATCTTTATCTTCTACCACTTCCAATTTTTGGATTTCTTTAGTAAGGTCTTTTATCTTTTGAAATGTAGTCTGGTTGTAAATGCCATCTTTATTTTCAATGGCAATCATGATAGCATCTCTGATATCAAACATTTCTTCCGCTTTATCGCTATATACAAATGCGGGATGTTCTTTTGGCATATAGGTGTCCAAGTTTGTTTCTAAGGCAAAATTGGTGACTATACTGTATATGCTTGCGCCAGTAGCTAACAAGATCAAGAATAAAGTTAGCTTACTATGGTTAAGGACTATTTCTGTAATTTTTTTCATAATGTTCTATTCAAAGGGTTACATGTATATTATTTTAATTTGGACTGTGGTGTCCCTTTTTAATTCAAATTTTGCTTTTTTATAACTTGGCCTATTCAATGGGTTTATGGATTGTAAGTTAGAAAATCCAATTCCTTCTACGGGAAGTATCCAACCTTTTTCAATTTTGCCATCTTCGTTTTCGTCATGCAAAATATTTATAGCATAATGACCTTCAGGTAGGTTTTCGAATGTTACCCTTGAGCCATTATTGATTATTGCAGAAGATAATTGAAGATGGTAGTTTTCGAAATATTCGTCGGGTATGGAACCATCTTTATTGTATAGGGTAAATTGAAGAACACCAACGTTGTTTTTCAAGTCGTTTACACTAATGGTTAGGTTGTGTCTATTTGGTGCCTTTTCAAAAAATGAGCTCAAAACAATTAGTAGAATTATTGATGAGAGATAAAAGCATGTACGGTTTAGATGGCTCATTTTTTATTTGGATTTATTTAGTTTGTTAATACTCACTAACTTCATGGGTCAAATTTTTTTAATTCGTTTTTATCAATTTTTCAGTAGATTCCCAAAGAGCTACACCCTCTTTTATCAGGTCAAAGTTAAATTTAGAAAGTCTCCAACGCAAAACCGTAAACCTCATACTGCCCATAACAATAGTTGCAAGTTGATGGGCTTCAATGTCATTTCTAATATTCCCTTCTTCCTGTCCAGTATGAATTATTTGCGCTACAAACTTTTGTTTCTGTACCAAAATTTCAGTCACCATATTAGAGAGTAAATCATCGTATTGAAAGCTGGTTTCAGCAAATATGACCATGATAACTGCAGGATTTTTAGAGAAGTGGTTAAACTGAAACTTCATCATTCCTTCCAACTTTTCTAAACCAGTGAGCTGTGAATCTAAAACAGATTGTAAGCCGTTTTTTAGCTTCACCTTATAATATCCAAGGATCGATTGAAGTATCTCTGTTTTACCTTTGAAGTGGCGGTAAAGTGCAGGTTCAGTAAACCCCATCTCTGAGGCTAAGTTCTTTGTAGTAAGATTTTGAATGCCTTTTTCACCAATTAGTTTGGTGGCTGCCTCTACTATTTCTATTTGTCTTTGTGATAAATCCACACGGCAAAGTTAGTAAACACTAACGAACTATCCGGGTAATTATTGGTTTTTTTATCTTTTTCAGTGCTCATTACCGGTATGGGTCACATTAACAGGTTGTTGCAACTGAAAATTTGTTGTTTTTTCGAGTCGATTAACAAAATAAACGACTGTTTTTAAATTTGGAAAGGAACAAAATGAATTGTTTTGAGAAGTATTAATATATCAACTTAACTTATCCGCCAAAAGTTTCATCTCTACACTTGGAGCTATTTTTTCGTATAAAACGCGATAAACTGCATCACAAATAGGAAGTTCAACATTGAATTTTTTATTGATTTCTATTACCCCTTTTGCGGCATAATAACCTTCTGCCACCATATTCATTTCAAACTGTGCTGAACGAACCGAATAACCTCTTCCAATCATACTTCCAAAAGTTCTATTTCGCGAATATTGAGAATAACAAGTTACTAATAGATCGCCCAGATAAGCCGAACTATTTACATCTCTATGAATAGGATGTACCACATCTACAAAACGTTTGATTTCTTGAAGGGCATTAGAAATAAGAACCGCCTGAAAATTATCTCCATAACCCAATCCGTGGCATAAGCCAGTTGCAACAGAGTACACATTTTTAAGAACCGCAGAGAGTTCAGACCCAAATAGATCATCAGAAACAGCAGTTTTTATATAACGACAACTTAATAATTTGGCTAAATGATTAGCAATATCTACATCTTCGCAAGCTACTGTAAGATAAGAAAGACGCTCCATGGCAACTTCTTCAGCATGACATGGACCGCAAATAATACCAATTTGTTTGTACGGAGTTCTAAATTGTTTGTGAAAAAATTTGACTGGAATTGCGTGGTATTCTGGTACAACTCCCTTAACGGCAGTAATTATTATTTTTTTATCTAATCCTTCTTTTGGGTAATCATCAAACACATCAAAGAGAAATGCTGACGGAGTAGCCATTATTAGAATATCAGAATTATCGATTACTTTTTTTAAGTCGTTGCTTACATTAATTTTATCTCCAACAAAAAGAACCGAAGAAAGGTAGTTTGGGTTTCGGTGATAATTCTTGAAATGTTCAACAGAGTTTTCGTTTTTCATCCACCAATTGAGGGAGTCTACATTTTCCGAAAGTATTTTTACCAATGCCGTAGCCCAGCTTCCACCTCCAATTACCCCAATACGTCCTTCCATAATTTGCTTACTTATCTCGTCTGATTATGGTGCCTTTATCTCCAACAACAACCATAACTTCTTTACTTAATATTTCTCCTGCAGTGTATTGAATGGAAGCATTAATTACCTGCTTTTCCCATTTCCTTCCACCATCGAACGAAATAAGTACTTTTCCTTCACTTTTACTAGTGTTTTGCCCAGAATATAATCCCATTTGTTTTAAAAAGGTGATTTTACCTCCGCCAACGTTCAACAATTTATCAGCCCATTTGGTAGAATTTATCGAAATAAACATGGCAGAATCGGTAATACAATATACATCAGAGGTAGTTTTGTAGAACATATTTTCAAAGGTCTTGAATCCTTCTGCTTTTAAAGTACTGAAGCCATCTATGGACACCCAACTTTTCCCTCCATCTAAGGTACGTAGAAGGTCTGAGCCCCCAATTATGTAAGCCTCTAAATCCGTTAAAAAACTCATGGATACAAACGATTCCGAAGAAGTTACTTTAGGCTCTATTTTTTTAACCCATGTTTTTCCAGCATCAGTAGTATACAGTATTCTCATTTTAGAGCCACAAACAGTTCCTGTGTTTTGATCTGTAAAGTGGATGTCGCGCCAGTCTGAAGTTTTAGTAGTTTTAATAGAAGAAAAAGAAGTTCCATCTGTAGAGCTTATTACTAAGTCTCCAACCCCACAAACAAAGAAATTATTTTCATCTAAAAC
>Ga0307998_1001998_pt1 | contig 10642 bp, 7 predicted proteins | sample Davwhametageno37_FD_203147 | JGI IMG/M metagenome (GOLD analysis project Ga0307998, IMG submission 203147) | Marine microbial communities from Davis Island wharf, Antarctic Ocean - #37 | ecosystem: Environmental > Aquatic > Marine > Unclassified | place: Antarctic Ocean: Davis Island wharf...
TGGGAGTGCGTGGTCTAGAAAAACCCAAAAGCTGTCGTAATGGAAGGTTTGCTTTTTTAGCTTTCCAATCCCAAAATGCAGTGTCTAAGGCTACATAAGCACAGGGTGGAATTCGCATTTCACTTGCACGATCATATAGTTCTTGAATCGAAAAACCCTCAATTCCTGTTGCAATAAATTGTTTTAAGACTGTTTGAATTTCGTCAGCAGTTGAAGCTCCTTCGGTTTCTCCTGGTGCTCCTTCTCCCCAGCCAACATAACCGTCTTTTTCATAGCGAACAAAAAGATTTTCCGAATCGAAGCGGATCCCACGACTAATTGCCAGAGGAAAGCGTTTCTTAAGTGTTACTTTGTGAAAACTAAAGCTCATTTATTAAATTTGAATTTCGAAGATAAGAAATTAAAAAATCTGATGAAAAAATTTTATAAGTCTTGAAAAGCTTATTTTTCCATTAACTCTTTTATTTCTAGATTTTTTAAATATATAAATAATTCTAGGTGCAATATGAATTTGGAGTTATAAATCCTTGTGGCAAAGTTGTGTATATTTAGTAAAAATAAACCGATGAAATCTCTTCTTAATAAATCACTTCCCCTAATATTCTGTGCAATTTTGGTATATGGATGCAACTCTAATATCTCGAAAATCAAAAAGCCCAGGATCGCTATTGCTGGTTTAGCAATAGAGTCAAGCACTTTTTCGCCTGCACGATCTGGAGTGGACGCTTTTTTAGCGAGAGAAGGAAAAGATGTTTTTAAATATTATCCTTTTTTGTCCGAAGAAAGTGAACAAAGAATTGCTGCAGATTGGGTTCCAACATTAAGAGGTCATGCACTCCCAGGAGGTATGGTAACTAAGAAAGCTTATGACTCTTTGGTTGGAAAAACGCTAGGACTTCTAGAAAAAGGAATGCCATATGATGGACTGTTTTTTGACATACACGGAGCAATGAGTGTGGAAGGAATTGAAGATCCTGAAGGAGATTTTATCGCTAAGATTAGAGCCCTTATCGGAACTGAAACCTTGATTTCAACCTCCATGGATCTACATGGAAATGTTTCTGAGCGTCTTGCACGACATTCTGATCTTATAACGTGTTATAGAATGGCTCCACATGAAGATGCCTTAGAATCAAAACAACGCGCAGTAGACAATCTTTTAGAACGTCTTATTAGCGGAAAAGGAAGACCAAAATTTAAAGCTTGGATACCTGTTCCTATTCTTTTGCCAGGAGAAAAAACAAGTACTCGAACAGAACCTGGTAAAAGCCTTTATGCAAAAGTCCAACCTGAAACAGAAAAAGATGGAGTCATCGATGCTGCAATTTGGATCGGATACGCTTGGGCAGATGAACCAAGAAACCATGCGGTAGTTGTGGTGACAGGAGATGACAAACTAGCTGTTACAGAAAGTGCAGAGACCCTTGCTCAAGCTTTTTGGGACGTAAGAAAACAGTTTGAGTTTGTAGCACCTACTGCAACTTTAGAAAAGAGTATAGAACTTGCATTAAAATCTAAAAAAAAGCCTTTCATCATAAGTGATATGGGTGATAATCCAACTGCAGGAGGAGCGGGAGATGTTACATGGACCCTTAGGGAACTTTTAGCCAATAAAGCTTTTCAAAAAAAATCTGGACCAACAGTTATTTATGCGTCTATTCCTGGGCCAGAAATGATTGAAGCTGCTTTAGCTGCTGGTGTTGGGGGAATGGTTTCTGCCCATGTAGGAGCTTTAGTTGATAATCGTTTTTCACCTCCAATACTAATAGAAGGTGTAGTTGAAGCAATTTATAAGGGTGATGTTCATGCAGAGATAGAGGCTGTAGTTCGCGTGGGAAGCATCAAAGTAATTGTTACTAAAAAACGTAAACCCTATCATCATGAAAAAGATTTTACTCAATTGGGTTTAAGTCCAAGAGGTGCAGATGTCTTAGTTGTTAAAATCGGATATCTTGTCCCTGAGCTCTATAACATGCGTGGTGATTGGATTATGGCTCTTACTCCAGGAGGAGTAGATCAAGACATTGAACGTTTAGAGTATAAACATATTAAAAGACCGATGTTTCCTCTAGACAAAGAAATGGATTCAGTTAATTTAAATGCCCGTTTGATTGCTGCATCTGACGCTTTATAATTTAAATAAACGAAACTATGCGTACTCTTTTCATTAGTGTTCTTTCATTCTTAATAACTGGATGTGACCCAAAACAAAACAGCTTTTTAAATGAAGAAAAAAAAATTGAGGGCCTTCAAGAGTCAGTGGAAATTCTAAGGGATCAATGGGGCATAAATCATATTTATGCCAATAATCAAAAAGATCTTTTTTTTGCTCAAGGTTATACAGCTGCAAAAGATCGTTTATTCCAATTTGAAATATGGCGAAGACAAGCTACTGGAACCGTAGCTGAAATCTTAGGTCCTGATGAATTAGCTCGTGATATTGGAACTCGTCTTTTTCAATTTAGAGGTGATTTAAACACTGAGCTTAGTCATTATCATCCTGAGGGAAAAGCCATTATTGAGTCCTATGTTGCAGGAGTCAATAGTTATATAAAGGAAATTTTAAAAACCCCTGAAGAGCTTCCTTTACCCTTTAAAATGTTAGCAATTCAACCAAAGCTTTGGACCCCTGAAGTCGTAATTTCAAGACATCAAGGCTTATTGGGAAATATTGGTCAAGAATTACAGATAGGAAGAGCAGTTTCGCTTTTAGGTCACAAAAAAGTAAAAGAGTTGTTATGGTTTCACCCTCAAGAACCTGATATTAATTTGGATAAAAAAATAGATTCAAAACTTTTATTTGAAGATATTCTGGCGCCCTATTTCGCTTTTAGAAAACCTGTTCATTTTAAATCAGAACATCTTAAGAAAGATTATCAAAAAAAGGGCGCTATGGCTATACTTGATTGCTATAATGATCTTTCAAGAGATTCTTTAGACTTAGGGAGTAATAATTGGGTTGTCTCGGGTTCTAAAACTAAAGACGGTAATACCTATATGGCTAATGATCCGCATAGAACAATAGCCATCCCTTCCTTAAGGTATATGGCTCATTTAGTTGCCCCGGGATGGAATGTTATTGGTGGAGGTGAGCCTGAAATACCAGGAATATCAATTGGCCATAATAATTTTGGTTCATGGGGGTTAACTGTTTTTAGAACCGATGGTGAAGATCTTTACCAATATGAATTAAATCCTAAAAACCCTCTGCAATACAAATATCAGGGAGCTTGGATGGACTTTAAAGTTATTAAAGAGTTGATTTCAGTGAAAGGAGCACTTTCAAAGGAAGTAGACCTTTACTACAGCCATCATGGCCCTGTAACCTATCTAAATAAAGAAAAACATATTGCTTATGCTGTAAGATGTGCTTGGCTTGAACCTGGTGGATCTCCTTATTTGGCTTCTTTACGAATGGATCAAGCTAAAACTTGGGAGGAATTTCAAGAGGCTTGTACCTATAGCAATATTCCAGGAGAAAATATGATTTGGGCTGATACCCGAGGGAATATTGGTTGGCAAGCTGTCGGGATTGCCCCTGTAAGAAATAATTATAGTGGCCTTGTGCCCGTCCCAGGAGATGGAAGATATGAATGGGCGGGTTATTTACCCATTATTCAAAAACCTAATGAATTAAATCCTGAAAAGGGATTTATTGCAACAGCCAATCAAAACGTAACCCCAGATGAATACGACAATTGGAATGCAATAGGATACTCTTGGTCTGATCCTTATCGTGGAGATCGAGTAAATGAAGTCCTTACAAAGAATGATCAATTAAGTCGAGAGGACATGAAAAATCTTCAAGTAGATGTAACCTCCTTACCCGCAAAAATTTTAATCCCTTTTTTAGGAAAAATCGATTTTGAAGAGTTTGAGACAGAACAAAAAAACCGTCTTTTAAACTGGAATTTTCGTTTAGAATCCTCTTCCGTTGAAGCTGCAATTTATGTTGAATGGGAGAATGAAATTAAACGAATGGCTCATAAACAATTTGTCCCTGAAATAGCAAAGCCCTTCATAACGACCCTTCAGTTAAAGCGAGTTATAGATTGGATTGAAAACCCTAAAGAAATTTATTTTGGTAGTATATCCAGTCGTGATACCTTTCTTAAAATGACCTTTGAAGAAGGGGTCTCTAATTTAAAAAAGCGCCTAGGACCAGATACTCAAAGGTGGCGTTATGGACAAACAAAGTTTAAGCATAGCTTTATGGAACATGCTTTAGGGGGCATTGGTATTGATACAGTTGTTTCTAAACTTAATCTAGGACCGCTTCCCCGAGGAGGCAATGCCTATACTCCTGGATCTACAGGGGGTAATGATAGACAAAGTAGTGGAGCCAGTTTTCGAATGATTGTTAATACTGGTGATTGGGATGCAGCAATTGGAACCAATGCCCCTGGACAGTCAGGAAATCCAGAAAGTCCCTTTTATAATAATCTTTTTAAAGATTGGGCAGAAGACCAGTATTTCCCCGTCTATTATTCTAAAGAGAAAATAAGATCCGTTACCTATAAACGGACCCTATTAATTCCTTAGATTTTTCTTATTAATCATCCGATGAGATACTCTGTTCTTTTGGAACGCTTATATGGTTTCCTAAAAAAAGTGCATTCAAAAATAAACGATTCGTCCCATAGGATGTTCCTCTAAAGTTCGGGTTTTCAGCAAATAAAATAACCCGCCCTTTTCCTACTTTACTTACAACTACAGGGGCAGCTTTTGGAATAAATTTTTCGCGAATATTTTTTGAAATATAGCCATCAACGCGAGGGTTTTTAGCATATGCTACAGGTGTTCCATAATTGCTTTTACTTGGTTCAAACCACACTAAATTATTTTTGTACAAACTCACACTTTTTTGAGTAAATCCAAATCCTAAAGGATGGGTTAGATCTACTATTCCTTTCAAGAAAATCCCTCCTAGTCTTTCTCGGCCTAAGTTTTCTGAAGCTTCAACATAAGGTCTTCTTGTGGCAATGGTGGTAGAATCTTTTTTAAGAATTACACTTTTCTCATCAATAATTTTATGTTTAATTAGAGCATTATTTGCCGTTCCAATAGCAATTATTGTATTCCCCTTAGCTACCCAGTTTTTAATTTTATCTGTTGTTGTTTTACTCCAGACATAACTACCCGAAACCATTACTAAAGTAGTATAGTCCTCAAGGTTTATTCGATCAAAATAATTTTGTCTTGCTTTAGTAATGGGCATCCCCACGCGAGTGTCTAACAAATGCCATACTTCACCCGCTTCATAAGAACGTATTCCTTTTCCTATAATCATTAGTGCTTTTGGTTTGTCTAAAGGGCGAATTGCTCTACTCCCTAAATCTACTCCTTGCGAACTAAAACCAGAGGAAACACTATGTACTTGAATGCTATACTTTTTTTGAAGAGCACTTAACGTTGTGTGTAATTCTTTTTCAGAAAGCGATTGTGGCGCAACTGGAATCATTAATGACCCATATGAGAAAGAGGTCTTGTTTTTTATTGCAAAAGGTTTAAAGGACGCTGCAACTACAATTTGGTGTTGCTGTGCTTCGTAAATGAAAGCTGGTAGATTATAGTCTTTAGAATCAACGGCATATGCATAGGATGAAAGTTCCAACGGTTTTAATGCTATTAAATCTTCTGTTGACTTAATTTCTGTTCCCTTGATTATTTTATTTGATGATGTATATTTAATGTTGTAGAAATTTGCAACAGACCACGCGGAAGCATCATAATAAACACTGTCATGATATGATTCATAGGTTTCAAAAAAGGTTTGAACCATTCTGTATTGGGGTTGATTTGTGGGTACAGCGAAAGTGTTTTTTCCTGTTTTTAATACAGAAACTTTGTGACGAATCAACTTATCGATAAACGCTTTATTTCTATTCTGATCTTTTTCAGAAAAAGTGTAGGCTTTAATTTTACTCTTGGCACTTTTTTCAATGGCACTTTTAAAGAATGCTTTCTGATAGGTTCGTAAGGTGCTTTTATTTTCAACCGCTGCCTGAACAGTTGCCATACTAGAAACAAACTGGTTTCTTATGGTAAAAGGAAATGTAATATATCCATATTTTGTTTTTTGCTTGTGTCCTCTTGAGCTAGCTTGCTCAAAAAGTAATCCTAAACCCCCTTGAAGATCTGGATAAGAAGAGCCATACCCTGGATAGGTTCCGTCAAAGGCTTCTTTAGTAAAATAAAGAGAACCTATACTATCTAAACTTTTAGAAAAGTATGAAGCAAATAAATCGTTGAGCTTTATGTAATTATCTTTTGGCATAATGGGGTCTAAAGATCCATTTGCTTTCATTGGCTCAAAAAAGTAACTGCTTTGACTTCCCATTTCATGAAAATCAGTAACTACATTTGGATACCACTGATGATACCAGGCTAATTTTCCTTGACTTTCAGGGTTTATTGCCAAAAGCCAATCTCTATTTAGATCAAACCAATAATGATTTGTTCTTCCCCCTGGCCAGACCTCATTGTGTTCAGCATCCATTGGATCTGAAACTAAAGGGGTCCCTTTATAGGAATTTGCCCACTGAGTATGGCGATCACGACCGTCGGGGTTAATCGTAGGATCTATAAAAATAATGGTATTCTCTCTGAATGAAATAATTTGTTTGTCTTTAGAGGCAGTTAATGTATATGCTGACAAAAGAGCTGCCTCAGAGCTTGAGGGTTCGTTGCCATGAACATTGTAGGCAAGGTTTAAAATTAAAGGGATATCTGGCTCTTCTAATATCAAGCCTTTTGCATAGTCCAGATGCGCCTTTTGAATACTTTCTAGATTCGCTAAATTCTCCTTGCTACTAATAACAAGTAGAGGAAGTTTTCGTCCTTCATGTGTTTTCCCATAATACATTATTTGAGCTCGATCTGAAACCTTTGCTATCTGTTCTAAGTAAGAAACAATTTGATCATGACGTGTGTGTTGTGATCCTATTTCGTATTCTAAAAAATCTTTTGGGGAGGGTATTTCTGAATGAAAAGGTTTATATCGTTCTGTGAAATAATCTTGCCCAAATAAGGGCATTACCAAAAAAAGGGACCATAATAAATGTTTCATAACTGATGTGGTTTAAATTAAAAGTACACTATTTAAAGATATAAAAAATGAATATTTTTTATTTTATTGTCTAAAAAAATCAATTAAACCTGTGACATCAGAGCTTATTTATAATTAATCTAAATAATTTTTTTTTGTTTAAAAATAAATATATATTTGCCTAATATTAATTTAGACTAATTATAAATAGTGTATATGAAATTTCTTTTTGTCCTATTATTATCGATACTTAGCTATAGCCTATTCTCACAAAACAGGATGAACTATGATTCTCTTCAAGTAAATTCTAACCAACGTATTTTAAATAATCTTTCTGCTATTCCTCAGGGAGTGACAATTGGAGGTTATGGTGAAATCCTTTACAACAAGCCTCAAGATCTAAATGCTGAAATTGATGTTCAACGCTTAGTAATGCTTTTTGGATATAAATTTGATGACCGTGTTCAGTTTGTTACTGAGATAGAGTTTGAGCATGTGAAAGAAGTATATGTTGAACAAGCTTTTATAAACTATAATTTGACACAGGGTCTAAACATTCGCGCTGGGCTGATGCTTGTACCAATGGGAATCATTAATGAATTTCATGAGCCTACAACTTTTAATGGTGTTGAACGTCCTAATTTAGATAAAAATATTATCCCTACTACTTGGCGTGAGATTGGAATTGGAGTTTCAGGGCGCCTTAATGGAATCAGTGCAAGATATCAAGTCTATTTATTTAATGGCTTTTTGTCTCATAATGGGGAAAATGGTATTCTAAAGGGAAGCAATGGCTTAAGAAGTGGACGTCAAAAAGGGGCAGAATCTACTATGAGTAATGTTAATCTTGCTGGAAAATTTGATTTTTATGGTATCAGAGGTTTGCGATTAGGACTTTCAGGATATCATGGAAAAACTCAAGCTGTAGACAGTCAAAATCAAATTTCTGGAAGCGAGATAGGAGTTTCTATGCTAGGGATCGATGGTAGGTACGCTTATAAAAAATTTACTGCTCGAAGCCAATATACAGTAGCCTCTTTAAAAGATACTGAACTATATAATAAATTGACAGGACGTGATTTAGGAAATAAGATAATGGGGTATTATTTAGAGATAGCATATAACTTTTTTCCTTTTAAAAACAAACAAAGGCTAGATGGTTTTGTGCGTTATGAAAACTATGATACTCACCACGAAGTTGGAGACTTCATTTCAAAAAATAAAGCTTTCCATAGAAAAGAATGGACGCTTGGTTTCTCTTACCACATTGCACCAGGGGCGGTCTATAAAATAGATTATCAAACTAAATCAACTAAAATTTCAAATTCCACAAAAGGTCAATTTAATATGGGTGTAGGTGTTTGGTTTTAACTATTTTTACACATGAAAAAAAACGTTTTTATTTTTTTTATTTTTATTCTAACATTAAGCCTTTCTTCATTTACCTCAGAAATATATTCGGATAGAGAATCTAGATATATTCTGAAAGAAACTAGAAAAGCCATTACTGCCACCTTTGATTTGGACTTTTTTTCCCTAGAAAAAAAGACTATCAAACTCTCCGAAAGTCGTTTTTTGTTGGCCCATTCATTTTACAATATCATTGATGATGAAAAAACAAAAGGATATGCAGTTGTTGCTACTGCACCAAGTAAAACAGATAACTTCCAATACTTACTGCTTTTGGACATAAAATTTACAATAAAGAAAGTTAAGGTTTTGATTTATAAAGAAGATTATGGTGGGGAAATTTCAAGCAAACGATGGCTATCTCAGTTTTCAAAAAACGAAAAAAAGATCCCTTTTATTTATAGAGATAATATTAGTGCTATTTCTGGAGCTACTATTTCGGTAAAATCTATTACAGCCTCAATAAATGATGTCATGAATTCATTAAGAACGCTTGAGTCTCAAAAAAAAATCTGATGATAGAGGAATATTCATTGAGAAATTTTTCACCCTCTTTTAAGTGCTTTATAGCGGCTTTTATTATTATTCTTGGAGTTGGCTTTTTTACTGGAATTTTCTTTGTTGGACAAACAGAAAGTAGTACCCCGAAAGGAGTAGTTGAGAATTATAACGGGAATGAAGATCTTGTCGATGTTGAGATCATGAAATTTAAAAAAGGATCTCGAGAAATGCTCACTATAATTCACACGCATATACTTTCACTTTCATTTATTTTCTTCTTTTTAGGAATATTAGTATGGGGAACTGAGGTTTCAATTCTATGGAAAAGCATATTAACAATTGAACCTTTCATTTCTGTGTTAACAACCTTTGGCGGAATATATTTAATCTGGTTAGACTATCACTTTATGTCTTATGTAGTTATGATTTCAGGTTTTTTAATGACTTTAAGCTTTTCAGTTGGAGTAGTTCTTGTAATAAAATCCTTGCTTAAACACCCTTTAAAAAAGTATTATATTGACTAAAAGAAATTTGATTTTTTACGATGCGAAATGTGTTCTTTGTGATCGAGCTATTCTTTGGTTAATCAATAATGACTCAGAAGATGTATTTAGATTTTCAAACATCAGTAGTCCTTTTGCACAACAACAATCTTATACTGTTTCTCGAGAAGCAATTTCTGTTTTAACATCTGATGGCATCTATTTAGAAAGTAGTCAGGCTGTACTTTTTTTACTTCTAAAAACTACGCGCTATAAATTTCTCCATCTGTTTCTTTCAAAAATTCCTAATAGAATTCTTAATTTTTTTTATTTTAAAATAGCTGCCAATCGATACCGTTGGTTTGGAAACTATGATAACTGTAAAATTCCTGATGAAACGATTAAGCGCAAGTTTCTAGATTTTTAATATTAATTTAAATATTAAAAAAAGGTTCTTGCTCGGATTTGACAAATAGTAAATAATCTTTTACTTAACTTTATATATTATTCTTAACGATGACAAAGCGCTTTTTTTTCATATTAATATTCTTGCCCCTTTTTTCATTTGGTCAACAGGAATCTTATTATTCGTTATATAGCTTTAATATGAATGTCATTAATCCTGCCTATGCAGGTGCAGACGCAACAAACATTTTGTCTTTAACGTCAAGAAGACAATGGACCTCTATAGAAAATGCGCCCAGTACTATTGCTCTAGCCTTTTCTTCTGCTAGAAAAAATAATGTTGGTCTTGGAGTTTCTGTTGTTTCAGACAAGATATTTGTTGAACAACAAACCTTTGCTTATGTTGATTTTTCATACAAACTTGAAATGGGTAGTGATGCACAATTGTTTTTAGGTTTAAAGGGGGGTGGGAATTTTTACAGAGCTGATCCTACTTTATTAAACACTTACGATCCAGTTTCTGATCCCACACAAATTGCTTTAAGTAGATTTAATCCAAATATTGGAGCTGGTGCCTATTATAAAGCCTCTAGCTACTGGGTGTCTTTTTCAATTCCACGATTAATAAATAGCAAAAGAGATGACGAACTCGTGGTTAATGCCAAGGACAGAGTCCATACATACCTTGGTGCTGGAGCAGTATTTGGTGTTGGTGAAAAGTTTCAGCTAAAGCCCTCGTTTATAATGCGAAAAATAAAAGGCCTCCCAATTACCACTGATCTTACGGGCATGTTAA
>Ga0307998_1002004_pt1 | contig 10630 bp, 9 predicted proteins | sample Davwhametageno37_FD_203147 | JGI IMG/M metagenome (GOLD analysis project Ga0307998, IMG submission 203147) | Marine microbial communities from Davis Island wharf, Antarctic Ocean - #37 | ecosystem: Environmental > Aquatic > Marine > Unclassified | place: Antarctic Ocean: Davis Island wharf...
GATAAAATTTCGCGGAATAAAGCACTAAAGAATACTGTAAAAATGGCAGAAGAAGAAAAAATCGTTCGGATTAATATTGAAGATGAAATGAAGTCAGCCTACATCGATTATTCGATGTCGGTAATTGTCAGCAGAGCACTCCCAGATGTGAGAGATGGCTTAAAGCCTGTACACCGAAGAATACTTTATGGAATGCAAGACTTGGGTGTTTATTCTTCTAAACCACATAAAAAGTCAGCCAGAATTGTTGGTGAAGTATTGGGTAAGTATCATCCACATGGGGATACAGCTGTTTACGATTCAATGGTCCGAATGGCGCAACCATGGTCTTTAAGGTACATGCTGGTAGACGGGCAAGGTAACTTTGGCTCTGTCGATGGCGACAGCCCCGCAGCAATGAGGTATACTGAAGCTAGGCTTAGAAAAATATCTGAGGACATGCTTGGGGATTTGGATAAAGAAACAGTAGATTTTAGATTAAATTTCGATGACTCTTTAACAGAGCCTATAGTTCTTCCAACACGTATTCCGAATTTACTTATTAACGGCGGTTCAGGAATTGCAGTTGGTATGGCTACCAATATGGCACCACATAACTTGACTGAAGTTATTGATGGTATTTCTGCCTACATAGATAACAACGACATTGAAATACCTGAGTTAATGCAGCACATTAAAGCTCCAGACTTTCCTACCGGTGGTATTATCTATGGCTACGAAGGTGTTCGATCTGCTTTTGAAACGGGAAGAGGACGCATTGTCATGCGTGCTAAAGCAGAAATTGAAGTTACGAGTAGCGGAAGAGAAAGAATAATTGTTACCGAAATACCATATATGGTTAACAAAGCAGACCTAATTAAGAAGACTGCAGATTTAGTTAACGATAAAAAAATTGAAGGTATTTCAGATTTGAATGATGAGTCTGACAGAAATGGTATGCGAATCGTATATGATTTAAAAAAAGAAGCGATTACAAATGTTGTATTGAATAATTTATTTAAGTACACCGCACTTCAAACTAGCTTTTCAGTGAATAACATTGCTTTGGTAAAGGGCAGACCAGAAATGTTGAATCTGAAAGATATGATTCATTATTTCGTAGAATTCAGACATGAAGTTGTAATTAAGCGAACGGAATATGAGCTAAGAAAAGCAAAAGACAAAGCGCACATATTAGAAGGTTTAATAATTGCCATTGATAACTTAGATGAAGTTATTAAGTTAATTAGAGCGAGTAGAACAACAGATGATGCCAGAAATGGCTTGATGGAGAATTTCAAATTAAGTGAAGTTCAAGCAAAAGCAGTTTTAGAATTACGATTACAAAAATTAACTGGTCTAGAAAGAGATAAGTTAAAAGAAGAACATGCAGAATTGATTAGATTAATTACGCATTTAGAAGCTATTTTAGGTAGTGAAGAAATGAGAATGGACATCATTAAAACTGAGTTATCTGAAGTGAAAGACAAATACGGTGATGAGAGAAGATCTGTAATTGAGTATTCTGCGGAAGATTTTAGCATTGAGGACATGATTCCCGATGAAGAGGTAGTGATTACAATCTCTCATTTAGGGTATATAAAAAGAACGCAACTTTCAGAATATAGAAGACAAAATAGAGGAGGTACAGGTTCAAAAGGCTCCGCAACAAGAGATGCTGATTTCTTAGAACATCTTTTCGTAGCAACAACACATAATTATTTATTAATATTTACAGAAAAAGGTAAATGTTATTGGATGAGAGTTTTTGAGATACCTGAAGGAACAAAAACATCTAAAGGTAGAGCAATTCAAAACTTAGTTAGCATTGAACCCGATGACAATGTTAAAGCTTATATATGCGTAAAAGACTTAACAGACGAAGAGTACATTAACAGTAACTTTATTGTAATGTGCACTAAGAAAGGGGTAATTAAGAAAACAAGTGTTGAAGCATACTCTAGACCAAGAACAAACGGAATTAATGCAATTACCATTAGAGAGGGAGATCAATTGTTAGAAGCAAAATTGACAAACGGTTCTGATGAAATAATGATGGCCATTAAAGGAGGAAGAGCAATTCGCTTCAACGAAAGTAAAGTTCGACCAATGGGAAGAAACGCCGCAGGTGTAAGAGGAATTACGATGGCTGAAGGCGATGAAGTAATTGGAATGATTACGGCTCGAAATCCTAAAGAAGAAACGGTATTGGTGGTTTCTGAAAAAGGTTACGGTAAGCGTAGTTTCTTAAATGATCCTGAAGATGATTCAGAAATTTATAGAGTAACTAATCGAGGTGGCAAGGGTGTTAAGACGTTAAATGTAACCGAGAAAACAGGCAACTTAATTGCGATTAAGAATGTAACTGACGAAAATGATTTGATGATTATTAACCGATCTGGGGTAATTATTAGAATTGCTGTTGCAGATTTAAGAGTAATGGGCAGAGCAACACAAGGTGTTCGTTTAATTAACTTAAGGAAAAATGATTCAATTGCTGCAGTTGCGAAAGTGTCAGTAGAAGAGGAGCCGGAAGGGGGTTTAGATGAAATGGAAGTTGCAGACGGCGAAAGCGGAGATATTATAAATGACTCTGAAGCAGCGGGAAATTCTTCAAATGAGGGGGAGACTCCAAGCGAAGATTAAACTGAAATAGAATAATGGCAAAGAATTTGTTGTAATTCAAACAGAAAATTAAATTTGAAAAAAAGGAAAATGAAAATCTGTACTAAACTTATTATTTTATCAGTTGCATTAGTTACTGGTGGAAGTCTGTCAGCCCAAAAATCTAAATTGGTAAGCGCATACAACTATAATAAAAGTTACGAACGAGATAACGATTGTAGTGAATTAGAAAAAGGGATAAAGGCCATTGAACTTGTTGCTAAGAACGAATCGACTGCTAAGCTTTTGAAAACTTGGTACTACGGCGGTAACTTATACTTTAATGCAGCCCTTGCTCCTGATGCTGCTTGTGCAGAAAAATTTCCGAATTCCTTGGAAAAAAGCTATTTATTTTACTTGGAGACGATAAAGTACAACATTGATGTGCCGGGTGCTTCAGAATTGGACTTAACAAAACAAGCGGATGAAAAGCAGTTTAAAAGCTACATTACAGAGCCAAAGACTGAATACAACGAGGCTTCTTATATGAGTGATATAATTAGACGAAAATTTCCTTATTTAGCGAACGCATTCGTTAATAGAGGAGTTGAAGAGTTTCAAGTGGGGAATTATCAAAAGGCATTTGACTATTCACAGAATTCAGTTCAGCTAAATTCTTATTTGGGTAGAGTTGATTCTCTTGGTTTGTTTAATTCGGCATTAGCAGCTGAGAGACTAAAAGATTATGACAAAGCACTTGAATTGTACGCTGTTTTAACTGGTATTAAGTATGGTGGACCAACCATTCATTTATACATTGCAAATATTCATGAAAATAAAGGGGATACAGTTAAAAGGGTAGAAGCAATTCGAAATGGATTGAAGCAATACCCTGACAATTTAGAATTGATTCGAGAAGAGTTGAATTATTTATTGGTAACAGGTCAGACTGATAAGGCGCTTGAGAATTTTGCAAAAGCAATTGCAAATGATCCTGAAAACTCTGCAATGTATTATAACAGAGGATTAATAAACGATCAGTTGGGTAACCAAGATTCTGCTGCTGCTGATTACAATAAGGCGTTAAAGTTAGATACTACGTTTTTTGACGCTGCATACAACCTTGGTGCAATGTATTACAACATTGGTGTAGAGTGGAACAATAAGGCTTCGAATTATGGCTTAAATGAGACTTCTAAATACAAAGAATCGTCTAAAATAGCAAACGAATATTTTTCACTGTCTAAGCCAGCTTTAGAACAGGCGCATGCAATTGATCCAGCCGATAGAAATACCATTGCGTCCCTCACTAAAATATATGCTATCGAAGGAGATGATGTGAAGTACACAGAGATGAAGAAAAAATTATCTGGAAATTAGAAACACTGGCACTTTAAACTAAAAAAAGGCCTCTCAATTTGGGAAGCCTTTTTTAGTTTAATATTGCACTAATTTAAAATTCTAAATCGTCTAATTTTCTTCTGTCCTTTTTGGTTGGGCGTCCGGAGAATCCTTGATTTCGCATTTGACGTTGAACTTCTTGAGCCAGCTCCAAGGTTTGTTTGTCCAATTCATCAGTTATCTCTGTTGCATATTCGGGAACTAATTTAGCACCAACTCTTGATTTTGGAATGTCGAGAACTTTAAAGCTTTTCCAAATCGGGTTTACTCGGATTGAGATAGTGTCGCCAACTTTAACTTCTTTAGAAGCTTTTATAATATCATCGTTCAACAACACTTTGTTACTTGCACACTCTTTACTTGCAAGGCTCCTCGTTTTCTGCAAACGAATGGTCCAAATATATTTGTCTATTCTCATAATTCTAAAACGTTTGAAGTGTTACAAATGTTGGCGCATAAAAAATCCCCTTTTTAAAAATCGATTTAATTCGAAATATAAAAAGGGGATTTTAAATTAAAGATCGATTACTTTACGTGATCAGATAGCTCACTTCCAGCTTTAAACTTTACTACATTTTTTGCAGCAATATCAATTTCTTTTCCTGTTTGTGGGTTTCTTCCTTTTCTAGCAGCTCTTTCTGATACTGAGAAAGTACCAAATCCAACTAAAGCAACTTTATCTTTCTTGCTTAAAGCTTTACCAGTAACGTCTAAGAAAGACTCTAATGCTCTTTTTGCGTCAGCTTTTGAAAGGTTAGCACCTTCAGCCATTGCGTCTACTAATTCTGATTTGTTCATATTATAAAATTTTTAGTAAATAAATTTGATTAAAACTTCGATGAAGCAGTTGCAAATATAGACTAAAACCTAAGCGGTGCAAGGTTTTCCGCTGAAAAGCCCCTGTTTTGTTGAAAAGTAGAGCCAATTGTTAATAAAGTAGGTGTTTTTAAGCTTGAAAGTACCGTGGTTAACGAGGTTTTGAAGTAATTACAACTCCTAAAGGTTCAATTTTGACATTTAGTTACCTAGTTTGTTTTAAACTGTGAATAGTAGCAAAACAAAAAGGCCTCATAATTTTTGTACTGCTTTTTGAAGCGCGTAGCTGATGCGATCAGGTGCACCACAGATTATGATTTAAAGGGTTTCAGATAATAGTTTTATCGAAATCATACGTACACATAGTATGTTGCGAATACTGAATGGAAGTGACGGTGGTTTTATCCCCCGTACAGAAGCTTACTAAAATCTTGCATAAAAATAAAAAAGCCTCACATTTCTGTGAAGCTTTTTGTAGCGAGAGGCGGGCACGATCCGCCGACCTCCGGGTTATGAATCCGACGCTCTAACCAGCTGAGCTACCTCGCCAAAATTTCGGATGGCAAATATACCATTTGCTATAAAATTGGCAACCTCATTTTACGTTTTTTTTAAGAGTTTTATTTCTTTCCCATGTCAAGTGAAAAACGAACTGGACCTTTCTCTTATTTCCGCTTTTAACGAAACCAATAATTTGCAGAAAAAAAGTTACTTACAACTAAAAAGGATAGCCCAAAGCAAAATTTAAAATGGCATCTTCTGTGTAAAGTTGAGTAGGACCGTTCTTTGTTTCAAAAGGTTTTTGAAGTGGCGCGGCTAAATTTAATAGAATACAAAGTCCAGTGCCAATTCCAAGCTCATACATAAAGTTCGACGAAAATTTACCACGTGGTAATGATTCATTCTCTTCCCTCAGCCAAACATTTCCTGCATTTACAAACAAAGCACCTTTTAAAATTGAAATCAACGGGAAACGATACTCTAAATTTGCTTCTAATCGAATGTAGCCCGATTATCGAAAAATGAACTATTATCGTCGGAACTTTAGGTTCCGGGGACCAAGGCTCTAATTCGAAAAGCCAGAACACAGCGAGGGCAACCAGAAAAGTATTTTTGGAGATGGGCAGGTTAGAAGAGCTCCCATAAGCTAAACCATAACCCGCAAAAAAACGAACTATTAGAGTTCGCTATTTTCCACCTTACGATAGTATCTGAAGTCAGCATCTATTTTTACATATTGCACATAATCGATTCCTAAAACAATGCGCTTTCCATTGCCATTAGTTTTAGATCCTAAAAGGCTAACGTTGTTTCCTGCAATGTCTAAATTGATAGATAAGAACAGGGGATTCTTATAGGGGCTATTGAAGCTTTTAAGATTTCATTGCAGAACAGAGTTTTAACTTTGGTCTTATTATAAAATAACTTGTGAAGAAATACATTTCTCGAGAAGGGATAGCCAATTTCTCAATTTCGGCGGTAGTATTGGCATTTATCGATACAAAAGAAGTAGCTTTTTTAACAACAACAGATTGACTCCAAGGACTTCCTATAAAAAGCACGGTGCCAACTACTGTTACAAGAACAATAGAAAAAAATATAAGTTTTAAAAAATTCCTAATAACGTTTCTTCTTAGTGCTCAAATTGTTCGCATCTCATAAGTTCAAGTTTAGCCGTAATTACTACCCTTTAAATTCATTAAAACGAGCATTTCTACAAAATTAACATTTTACAGAAGATCGTAGGATGCTTTAAACGAATGAAATTTCGCAAGCATATAATGGCAAACAAATGTTTTTTAATGCAACATTTTTAGTTCATTCGAATTAATTCGTTTCCTCTTGAATAGGCCGTTAGAGTATACAACTTAAAGATTTGTTAGTTATTCCTAGGTAAAAGTGAAATATTCTCAATTAGTGCAAAATTATCTATGCTGCAAGAATAGGGGGACGCAGTATACCTTACTTTTGCATGGGGTAAAAAGTAGATTTAATGAAGGCTATTTAAGCCTCACTTTTAAATTAGGGATAAGGTCAATTACCAATAAATTATTTTAAGACACATGTTTGAATTTGAGCATTTTTTTAGAGGGGCATATTCGGTTAATATTGGAGTAATTACCTTCAAATCAGGGGTGCTGTCCATGTTGTTGCAACAAAAACAAGATTACCCTTCTCAAAATGAGACAGGTCTTCCCGGTAAAATTATTTTGCCAAATGAAGAAACGGAAATAGCGTTAGAAAAATTGATGATTAAGTTGTTAGGGAGAAATGATTTTTATCGGAAACAGTTAAACGCATTTACCGCAGTAAATAGACATCCACTTGGTAGAGTTGTCTGTTTTGCTTATTACGGACTAATTCCGTTTGAGAATATAGATGAAACATTGCTAAAAGACTTGCATTGGGAGCCCCTAAACAAGATTCCAAAGCTATGTTATGATCACGATGAAATTGTAAAAATGATTTTGCATCGTTTTAGAAATGGCTTGCTGCGTCATCCTAGGGTATTCGAATTTTTGCCAACGAAGTTTACAATTGCGGATGTAATTAAAATCTATGAGCAAGCATTTAGCACTAAAATTGATGCTTCTAATTTCGGAAAACAGGTTTTAAAAAGTAACCTTGTAACTCCAAATGGAGAGTACCGAAAAGATGCCGGAAGACCTGCAAAACTTTATGAATTTAATAAGTCGGCATACATTAAAGAACCTAAAAATAAAATGAGTTTTAATTTTTAAGGGCAAGCAGTATTTTAGTTAATAATTTAATTTACAATGTTTAGATACTGAGTGAGACAATTAAAATCTGTTGAATTAACTTGCTAACATTTGTATTGAATACAATTGTTTTTAGACTTTAATATTTGAAGTAATCTGTATTTGATAGATTTAGAAAGTTTTTGTACAATTAAACATGCCTTTGATATTTCTATTTTATTACGCGGTTTTTTTTTCATTTGAGTACTGGAAGGTACAACAACCAACAGCAATTTCATGAACAGTTTTCTATAGCGTAGATTTTTGAACAGGGTCAATTTGAAACGAACTGATACATGTATCATATTTTAGGAATAAGGCAACACGTGTTTAATTATAATAGAGGATTAAAATCCTTATTACACACTCTCTGTCAGACGTGCTATATGTGGTTATGTTAACTATTTATTGTTTGGGACAAAATTTATTCTTTGCTTTTTCTTACGGCAAGCATACTTGTAATTTCACCGCCTAGCACTTCGTAAATAATCACAATATCAAAAGGTTATCTGCGCCTTTAGCTCCAGTTATGTATTCGTGATCCATTACTTTGTTGTCAAATGCAAGGCGATCTATCACTTTAGAATGCAAATTAGGAGAGGCTTTAAAGTACGCCTCAAAAATTGCTCGAACCTCTGCTTTACCTTTTGCATTAATTTGTCCATTGTCGTAATCTTTCATTTCAATATCCTCCGAGAAATAGGACATGTACCCATCAATATCTGTAAAATTGTAAGCTTTTAAACTTGTCTTAACAACATCCACTGGTTTTGTCTTTTGAGCATGGACATTAAGTGCAATAAATATAAAAAAGGGCAGTAAGGTTCGTTTCAATATCATGTTCAGTGCGTTAAATTCTCACAATTCCAAAAGTAACGGTAAATCTTATTCCAAATTTGCTGTTCCTCATTTAATACATTCGGTTACCTTTGTAGGAAAAATGAATTTTCACACAAGAAAGTGGGTAAAGCCAGAAGACTTAAATCCAAATAATAATTTATTTGGAGGTCGCCTTTTGCAATGGATTGATGAAGAAGCTGCACTCTATACAATGATTCAGTTCAATAATAGAAAAATAGCAACTAAATTTATGTCGGAAGTGAACTTTGTAAGCTCTGCTGTTCAGGGAGATATAGTTGAATTAGGGATTCAAGTCGAAAAATTTGGAACCACTTCAATTACCTTGAGTTGTATTGCTCGAAACAAAATGACACATAAACCAATTGTCACCATCGAAAACATAACTATGGTGAACTTGGGGGCAGATGGAAAGCCGAAAGCTCACGGAAAAACAGAAGTGTCATATTCAAAAAGATAAAGATGATGAAAAGTATTTTAGGAGTAATACTCGCCTTGAGCATGAGCACAACGGCCTTTGGATGGGGGCAAACGGGCCATCGAGTGATTGGTAAAATCGCGGAAAACCACCTTACCGAAAAAGCAAAGCAGGCATTAAAAGAAATCATGGGGCATGAATCTTTGGCGGAATCCTCTACTTGGATGGATGAAGTTAAAAGCGATAAAACGTACAACTTTGCGAAGACATGGCATTACGTTACTGTTCCAAAAGGAAAGGATTACCATTCTGCTGAGCATGAAGAGAAAGGCGATGCGTACGAAGCGATTGGAAGGATGAAGAACATTCTAAAAAACCTAGAATCAACAAAAACACAGAAAATAGAGGCCATTCGAATGCTTGCTCACCTAGTTGGTGATATACACCAGCCGCTGCATGTCGGCTCAGGAGAAGATCGTGGAGGGAATAATGTAAAAATTAAATGGTTTTACGATGACTCAAATCTTCATAGAATTTGGGATTCAGGAATGATTGAAGAGAAGAAAATGAGTTTCTCTGAAATAGCTGAGCTAGTAGATCACCCAACTGACGGAGTTAGCCAAGAGGTTGCAAGCTCAACAGATCTAGATGTATGGGTTAAAGAAGCTGTAGAGTTAAGACCACAAGTGTATGATATTGGAGATCGCGATTATTTGTCTTATGAGTATATGTACAAAAATTGGAGTACTGTTAAAGTTCAACTCTACAAAGGTGGGGTACGTTTAGCACAGATATTAAATAACATTTATGAGTAAGGAACAGCATAAAAAACAACTCGGTATTTTTGCAAAAATTAGTTTTTTCGAAGGTATTTCGTTTGTTGCACTCTTACTAATTGCAATGCCTTTAAAGTATATGTTTGATATGCCATTAGCGGTTAAGTATGTTGGATGGGCTCATGGGGCTTTATTTGTTGCTTACGGTTTTCAGCTGCTTTATGTAGGAATAACTTTTAAGTGGAAAATACTTAGGATTTTACTTTACGGAATATGCTCACTTTTGCCGTTTGCACCTTTTTGGGTGGAAAGACAGGTGAAAAAAGAAATAGCATCAGCTTAACTGCTCACTTATTTTTTAGCTCGCTATAGCTCGCTAATGAAATACTAACTTAACCAAACTATGAATAAAATGGATTTTGAAGATATAAGACCTTATCACGATGGAGAGGTAAAGGAAAAGATTGCGAACTTATTAGGTGAAGAGCAATTTTGCCAAATCATACAGCATGTTATGCCTGAAATTCCATTTCCAATTTTTGAAAAACAAATGCGGAGCATTGATACCATCTATGATTTTCAAACGAAGGTGGTTGTCCCGTTGTTAGATAAATTACTCTCTCAATCTACTGAGGGCTTAACTTATTCGGGAATTGATAATCTAGATAAAGACAAAAGCTACCTTTTTGTTTCTACGCACAGAGACATTGTACTAGATTCTGCTTTGATGGATTACGCCCTTTTAAAAGAAGGATTTGCGACTGCAGAAATAGCGATTGGAGATAACTTAATGAAGATTCCATGGATTGTTGATCTGGTAAAACTGAACAAGTCATTTATAGTGAAGCGTTCCTTATCTAAGGAGCAAAAGTTGGATGGTTCAGTTCAACTTTCGAAGTACATTAACTATACGGTTAAAGAGAAAGGAGAACACATTTGGATTGCCCATAAAGCAGGTAGAAGTAAAGACGGCAACGATAAAACGAATCCGAACATACTAAAAATGTTTAATTCGGGTG
>Ga0307998_1002007_pt1 | contig 10623 bp, 12 predicted proteins | sample Davwhametageno37_FD_203147 | JGI IMG/M metagenome (GOLD analysis project Ga0307998, IMG submission 203147) | Marine microbial communities from Davis Island wharf, Antarctic Ocean - #37 | ecosystem: Environmental > Aquatic > Marine > Unclassified | place: Antarctic Ocean: Davis Island wharf...
CCACCAATAATTAAAGCCGCATTGACAATTTGAAGTAGCAAACCCATGAGAGCCCCGATAAAAACTTGAGCAAATACTTCTCGTAATCCGATAGCACTAAACGGTTCTAGTGCGGGCCATTCTGACAATGGATAAATCATCCATGTCAATACAACCGCTAAAAGCACACGAATTCGCACTGACACAGCTCTAATTGAAAAGAATGGTGCCGTCAGCAAAAATGCTGATATACGAATCATAGGCCAAAGAAACATGTAGAATCGTTCGACAACCTCTGTAACCAAGAGCTCCATTACATAAACAGCATTGGAATACGTTCAAAAATTCGTCGGATGAAATCGACCATAATCGATATTTGCCAACTGCCAAAAGCCATTAAGGCAAGCACCATCACCCCAAGCTTCGGAATAAAACTCAACGTCATTTCCTGTATTGATGTGGCGGCTTGAAAGATACCAATGAGTAGACCAACAGCAAGGGCTACGCCCAATAGTGGAGCGGCTACCAAAACAGCCACCCACAGCGACTCTCTCCCTAACTCTATAACCTGTGCTACATCCATAACGCCTCCACTCAAATAACGAAACTTGCGGTTAGAGATCCCATAATCAAGGACCAACCATCAACTAAAACAAACAACATAAGCTTGAAAGGCATAGATATCATCATTGGCGATAACATCATCATTCCCATCGACATCAAGACACTTGCTACGACCAAGTCAATGACGATAAAAGGGATATAGATTAAAAACCCTATGGTAAATGCACTCTTTAACTCAGATGTCACGTATGCTGGTACTAATGTCGTAAAGGGGACATCTGCGGGTTCTCCTATTTCACTATTCCTAGCTATTTCAGCGAACATCTCAATGTCTGTTTCTCTTGTCTGGTTTAACATGAATCTTCTCACCGGCTTCTCTGCCGCTGCTAAGGCTACGTCAAAACTAATCGCGCCTTCTGAGTAGGGCTCTACTGCCTCTTCATAGACCGTACTAATCACTGGAGACATAATAAAAATGGTTAAAAACAGCGCTAGCCCAAGTAAAACTTGGTTTGGCGGTGTCTGAGCGGTACCTAATGCCTGACGTAAAAGCGACAAAACAATAATAATCCGAACAAAAGAGGTCATCATAAGAATGACCGATGGCAGAAGTGTTAGCGCTGTCATGAGCGCCAATAGCTGCAAGGTTAAACTGTACTCGGTACTCCCATTGCCATTATCAATCATGTTGACAATAGGCATTCCCGTCTGAGCAACTGCTGACTCCGTAAAGAGCCAAAGTACTATCATTATTAACGGTTTGAACCTGGTAAGACATGTAGTCATTTTTTTAGTACCCGCGACAGTATCCCTTGAAAGCCAGAGACGTCATCAGTTTGTTCAGTCGCTGGAATTGAACCTTCTGAAATCACCTCGAGTTGGTCAAGATTGTTTGGTGGATTAGGGAAATTTCCAAGTCTTGACATACCCTGGGCGGATATTCCAATCAAGATTTGCTCTTGGTTGACGCCGACTAGTACTAGTTTTTGTCGGCCACCCAGATTATGGACTTCGAGCACTTGAAGCCTTTTATTGCCTGCAATACCAATTTTTGGCCCCATCTTTTTTATCATGATTAGCGTACCCACCAGCAGCGTAAGAACAATCAAAAATGATCCCATCATCGATACCCAGTCAGCCCAACCAATAGATGCCATAATTACTTACTCTGTTTAAAGGTTTTTAACGCGATCAACCGTTGGAACAACGCTCGTCAATTTGACGCCGTAGCGATCATTAACTAAAACTACTTCTCCTTGGGCAACAGGAGTGTTGTTGACCATTAAATCAAGGGGCTCACCAGCCACACGATCAAGCTCTACAACACTACCTTGTGCAAGACGCATCAAATCCCGAATTTTTAAGGAGGTTCTTCCCACCTCCACAGAAATAGTCACAGGAATATTCTGCAATACTTCAGCATCAATTTTGTTTTGCTGAATCGTGTCGCCGCTATTTTGATCTGTAACTACTGGAGTATTAGTTTCTGTATCTGCCATTTTCTTATCTCTCTATATATCAGCTATGGTTAATTACTTTTCTGCGCGATATGACTATGACGCGGGAATTAGGGGATTTACAAACTGTACCGCCATATGGGCATCTTTCGTTCCGATATCTCCCTCAAATACTGCGATTCCGCCAGCGTGCACTTTTGCATAATTTGGCTTTTTGAAGAATAAAATATCTCCCTCTGCTAAGTTTTCAAATTCTTTGAAGGTAGACTCGATGTTCCCAAGAATAACTCTAATATCTACTTCGGCATCCATTGCTGCCGCCATCAGTTCTGCTGTCCACGACATTTTTGAGCCTGGCGCTTCAGCGCTTGCTTGTACGCGACTCTCCAAAGAGTCGCGGATAGGCTTTAATGTGCTATATAAGTAAACGATCTCGATGTTGCCCTTGGCATTTTGGCCAAGTTCTGTAGTAAACCGACTGACAACAACAAGCTCATCTTTATCGGCAATTTTAATAGCATCAGGATTTGAAACTACATCATTACTTACGCACTTGATAGACAGCACTGGAGCCCATGCTTCTTGCAAAGAGCCAAACAGAATGTTGGTAATAATCTTGTTAATACTAAGCTCGGTTTTGGTAAATGTTCGCGTCGGCACCAAATCTTTCATGTCTGCGCCTGGGCCACCAAAGAAGTTATCCAGTACGGAAAAGATTATCGCTGGATCTATTATGGCAAGCGAACTACCTCTTAATGGATTCAAATTAACAATATTTACGGCCATTGGTGCTTGGAGACTCGCGACATATTCGCGATACGGCATTACCATAACCGTATCCGCAGAGACTTTTGCCTCGGTGCGAAGAACATCTACAATGCCGGTTTTGAAGTGCCTCACAAATCTCTCATTAATGATATTGAGAACACCTAAGTTCATTCCAAGCGAAGAATCTTCGCTTGTTAAATCATGTCTTTGAACCTTAAGTTGGCCATTAAGACCTGTATCTGTCTGGATAGATCCGTCTTCAATGCCAGTGGCTAAAGCATCGAGTTCTTCAGGCGATAATAAATTTTTTGTATCAGCCATTTTGGCCCTCGTTTATCCATTTCTGCGACGAAATAACTACACCTGCACATCCAAACCATCATTGCCAATTCTGTCGCTGACTAGGATTTTGGGTATTTGTATTTCGTCAATATTATCGTCTTTGCGCTGTTCCGGGGCCGACTCATCGCCTGTCGGTTTCCCGTCAAAACTTTGCTTTTCGCCATTCCCTAATCCTATATAAGCAGAATCTATGCCATGTTCAGCCAAAATCGCTTTTAATTTATCAAAACTTTCTTGTAGCAAGTCACGTGTGACATTTTGCGACGGATTAAACTGGGCGCCTAGCTCACCATTTCTCATCTCTAATTGAATCTCAATACGGCCTAGGGACTTTGGGTGTAGCTCCATTTCAACGCTCCAAGCTCCCTTAGTAATTTGGGTGGTAAGCCTCTCCCCTATAGCTTGGGTTAGTCGACGAGAAACCTCTAAGAACTGCTCTTGCCGGCGGAGAACTGCGCTCTCATCTTTATTGATTATTGTTTCAACAAGTGATCTATTAGTTAAGTCCGCTCGACTCTCTGCGGCAGATAATTGCCCCAGATTAAGCAACGGTTCAGTCCTCGGCGCACCTAATGCCTTGTGAGCTCTGGTTTTAGTCTCTACTCCTGAGATAAGTTCCTCAGCGCCTGGGCCTAAATAAATTGTATCTAGCTTTAGCTTGCTTAAAACACCAGGTGTCGTAAATTGCTGTTTGAGAGTCTGAATTTTTTCTATGCTAGCCTCATTAGGGGGCCGTACTATCGTATTTTGTGTGAGTGCAGACAGGGTACTTGTTGTAACGCCCGCCTCCGCTTTAATACTCTTCTCAGTGATTGTGGACTCACCGCGCAGTTCGGACAGGGCATTTAGATACATATCTGTCCCTACTTTAATAGAATTTCCAGTATTGATCGCTTCACCGATAAGCTCAGGCAAACTTCCTGAGTGCAAACCCGTATCTGCCTTTAGGTGTTGTCCTAAATGCGTCGCTGTAATTTTCATAGGATTAGGCATCAGTAAACTTAAAATTTCTGGGTCAATACCCTGAGCGGCAGCGTAGACAGCAATACTTTCATCAGTGGGATCTGCTCCGCCTAAAATTAGTTGGGCACCTCCCGCTAAACTGCGATGCTCTGAGATAGTATCCGAGGAAGGTATTAATGGCGCTTTTTTGCCGCTCTTTGCCGCCTCCTCCGCTTGTAAATGCTCCTGAAAAATACGATCAAACTCTGTTCGCCGCCCATTAGGCTCCGAACGAAATTCGTTAGTATCTGATTTAATTGGGGAAATACGTATTTCTTCTCGTAGAAAAATATTTTCAAGATCAATCATTTGTGAGGCATCTCTTAAACAGTTAAAGGCATAAGAAATGGAGTTGCAATGACCGTGCCAGAAACTAACTAATTATTAGGGCATCCGAGAATTTAAATTAAACTGTATCAAGTTTTGCGCTTCAATATCCTTCATTTCTCGAACATTTCTCTCTTGGCCCAGCTTTTCATGGGCTCTTTCAGCCAGTCGTTTTAGCTTACGCTTTTCTTGATCCGCTATTAAAACTTTTTGTTTTGCGCTATTACACACCTTTTCAATCTGCGATAGCTCTTCACCCGTTCGCTCCCGTAAGTTGTATAATTGAACAATAAACTGCCTATAAGATCCCGCCTCAACCGTATTATGTGGCCGAGCGAGAATAACATTTAGCCTATTTGAATATTCAATCAATAAGTTATCTAGTTTATGTTGCCTATTTTGAGTATCACGCTTTTTGTGTAATACCGCGTCTAACTGACATTTTTCTCGCCTGAGGGCTTTGTCTGCCTTAACGGCAAGAATCTCCCAAACAGGTGTAGATTGTCCGTTCAAAACTGATTTCCTGTGATTTTAATAAGATGCTCTTGGCTTACTTCTAAGCTCACAGCTTCGCTACTTAATTGCTTTAAAAGTATTTCCATATCTGGACGAACACGGATGGCCTCATCAAGGTCAGGGTTAGAGCCTAGTTCATAGGCTCCTACTTGAATAAGATCTTGATTTTGTTGGTATAACGTCCATAGTCGTCGCAATCTGTTAGCCGCCTGAAGCAATTCAGGCGTTAATAAACTATCCATGACACGAGAAATTGACCCCGCAAGGTCAATCGCCGGGTAATGCGCTGCATCGGCCAGATCGCGTGAAAGCATAACTTGCCCATCTAGTGATGCTCTAGCTATATCCACAATAGGATCGACAATATCGTCGCCTTCAGCTAGTACTGTATAAATAGCAGTGATTGAGCCATGTCCGTTTTTCCCGACTCCTGCTCTTTCTATTAATCGAGGGATAAGAGCAAAAACAGAGGGTGGATAGCCTTTAGCAGTTGGTGGTTCACCAATCGCTAATCCAATCTCCCTCTGGGCATGTGCCACCCGCGTTAAACTATCGCAAAGAAGTAGTACATTTTTGCCTTTATCTCTGAAATACTCTGCAATCAAATGCGAGCGATTTGTCGCTTTAAGCCTAACAACCGGCGAGACGTTAGCGGGTGCCGCTATCACTACTGATTTTTCCAACCCAGCCGCACCTAACGTTTTTTGAATAAACTCTTGGACCTCTCTTCCTCTCTCACCGATCAGCCCAATAACAACAATGTCAGCCGCTGTATAGCGTGTGAGCATACCTAGTAATACACTTTTGCCCACACCCGAGCCCGCCATCAATCCAATTCTCTGACCCTGCCCTAGGGTAAGGCAGGTATTGATTGCCTTGATTCCTGTGTCTAAAACTTTTTCTATTGGTCCGCGTTCCATTGGATTTAATGGAAATCCTGCGGGGCCAAGCGATTCGGTATAATTAATAGGCCCCTTTCCGTCTATAGGCTTACCTAAACCATCGATTACTCGCCCAAGTAGGGCATCCCCAACGGGGACGTTGGAGTGCTTTGATAGAATCCAGATCCGTGCACCCGGTGCAATTCCTGAAGGCTCTGTAAATGGTATTAAATAGAGTACATCGTCTTGAAAACCAACCACCTCCGCATCGACAAATACTCCAGCCTCTAAACATTCGACCTGACAGTGTGCTCCCAAAGGCGCAGTGATGCCTTTAGCCTCTAATGTTAGCCCCACAACTCGGACAATTTTTCCGACGCTTGTGCGCTCCAGCGCACAAGGTAAAGAAACGTATTGCTCCACCTGTTGTACAAAATTACTCATTAGGTTTTATCTCACCCGTATCAATCGAAATGTCCAAAGGCGTTTCGGGCAACATCGTAGTTTCCACGATTGGTACTATTTCTTCACAAAATTCAACGGAGGCTTGCTGCACAGATGCTTCGTCTTTACTCTGCTCTTGCGCTAGATTCGCATCTTGGTCATTGCTGAGTGTCTCTTCTCGGTCTGTGTCATATAAATTTTGCACTATATTCTGTAGTCGACGCTCAATTAAATCCTCAATCGAACTGTCACCCATCGTAACTCTCACACTACCGCGCGCGAGATGGGGGTCGCTTCGAAATTCAATACCTTCTTTAATCACATCAGCCGTTTTGCCCAAACTGTCAAGATCTCCAGGGTGCAAAGTTACAACAACTTCTTCTGGCCCTTGATTTTCAATGTCATCCAGTACTTGAATTACAAGTCTTTCTATAGCCTTAGAGGAAATCATCAACTCCCCTCTAATTAATTGCTCCGCCATGTGCACAGCCAGTTTTTTTAAGGGATCATGAAATTCTCTAATATTGCCTTCATTGACCCGAATCCGTTCTATTAGATCTTTTAGAGCGATTTTTATTTGGCTGTGACTTCGTTCTGCCTGAGCTTTTCCCTCTATTATCCCCGCTTCGAAGGCTTCTTCTTTTGCTTTAGTGATCGCTACCTCCGTGTCTGCACGCTCGATGCTTGTATCCTCGGATAAAGTTTTAGGTCCTTCAGCTGGTTCACCAACGGCTGCTACGCCCAAATCGAGAGGAATATCAGATTCTATTTGCTGAGTACCTCCTGGTTGCCATTGAACAAAACGACTGTTGTCTTGCTCTTTCGGATCTGACCACGACACCGCCGCAAACTCTTTTGCTTTTTTGCCGGCGCGCAAAAGATCATTCAGGCGCCAATGAATTTTTGAGCCTGAATCAGACAAAGGCTTCTCCTGCGCCTGCTAACATAATCTCACCATCATCAGACAGCTTACGTGCTATTTGCATAATACCCTTCTGAGCGGCCTCAACCTCACTGACCCTTATAGGGCCTTTGGCTTCCATATCATCCACTAACAAATCTCTTGCACGTTCTGACATGTTTGATAAGAATTTATCTTTGGTTACTTCATCTGCGCCTCTTAATGCCGACATTAACATGTCTTGCTCGATACTTCGGAGCAACGTCTGCATTCCGCGATTATCGATCTCTGCCATATTTTCAAAGGTCAGCATCTTATCCTGTATAAGTGATGCCAGTCCTTGATCTAAATTACTAACACCCAACATAACTGATGACTCAATAGCCACATTGGCGAAATTCATAATTTGCGCCGCAGTTTCAACACCGCCTAAACTTGCTGCTTTTGCAGATGAGCTATTTGTGAACTGTTCGGCCATGATGCCCTCAAGCTCAGCCATTGCGGAAGGTTGAACAGTATCTAAGCTTGCGACTCGCTGAATGATTTCTGCACGTTTCGTGTCAGGGATGTAGCCCAAGACTTGTGCCGCAATATCATACTCTAGAACTGATAAAATGATCGCAATAACCTGAGGGTGCTCCTTACTGACCATTTCCCCTATAGATTTAGCATCCATCCACTGTAATATTTCTAGACCTTTACTAGATGCAGGGGGCATAATTTTCCCCAGAACTGTCGCTGCTTTTTCGTCGCCTAAGGCCCGTCTGAAAACATTCTCCACATAACCAGGCGTGCCTAATCCAAGATTAGTCTGCGTTTTTATCGTAGACACAAAGTCGTCCAAAACAAGATTCACTAAATCCTGAGATAAATCAGCCACACCGACCATTGCGGTGCCCACTGCATTGACCTCCCTTGGGGACATAAATCGAATGACATCCGCCGCTTGCTGCTCTCCTAAAAGGAGCATAATTACCGCGGCTCGATCTGTGCCTGACATACGATTAAATTCTGCTTGCAAGGGCGAAATTTCTGGAGTTTCGATTACGCTTGCTTTGCCTTTTTTGGCTTTTGGCTTTTTCTCTTTGGCTGTATCTTTAGCCATAATAACTTCTCCTATTCCCTTTTAAGCCGGCCGAACCATTTTTTTAAGTACATTAGCGACACGACCCGCATCGTCGGCCACCAACAATCTCACAAGCGCTACTTTGTCATCATAAGTGTTTGCAGTATCTAGCATATCAGCAGATACAGTAGACTTTTTAGGCTTTAACTTGGCTCTGATGTCCTTTAAGGAAGTGTTGTCTCCCGTCTCGAGCATACTCAATTCAGCTTGTGTTAACTCACCATCTTTTCCTAAGGAGGAGCTTGCAACTGCCGTAGGACTAAGAAAAGATTTCATGGCTGGCCTGATAACAACAAAAATTAAGACTATAAAGGCAAGAGCCGCGCCAATGCTTTTGATCACACTGGTCACTTGAGTATTTTCATACCATTTGATTTGCGCCGCTTCTACAAGCATTGGAACGTCAAAAGGTGTTGCAATAATCGTGACAATATCTCCTCGTTCGGCATCAAACCCCACTATGCCTTTTATTAAATTAGTAAAGCGCTCAATATCGTCCTCTGAATAACCGATATTGATATCAGCCTGACTAACCTCACCTAACTCATCTGTGCCACCAGGTCGACGTGTCTCATTAATAACTACCGCAACTGAAATACGCTCTAGCGTTCCGCCCTGTCGCTTTACGTGTCTAACTGCTCGATCCATTTCGTAATTGCGTGTTGTTTTACTCGTTCGTGTGTTTAGCTCTGGCTCCGTTTCAGGTGCACCACCCTCTGTATTAGAGGCTGCACCCGGAATACCTATTGCTTTTTGAGAGGCGTCTTGCTCCAAAGAAACAATCTCAGAGCGGGCAAGCGGTCCATTATCATTACCATCATATTCCTCAAATGTAGATTCAATTTCAGTAAAATCTATTTGGACATCTACCTCTGAGCGAATATTGCCTAAACCAACAACTGGGGTTAAAAACGCATCTATCCGATTACGATAAGTTTCTTCCATTCGTTGCTTGTGTGACATTTGTTCAGAATTAAGTTGCATAGAGGCAAAATTATTTGTATCTGTAAGTAACTTTCCTCGCTGATCCACCACAGAAACAGCATCTGCAGACAAATAAGGAATACTCGAGGCTACCATATGAATAATTGCCTGAACTTGGGAATCTGATACTACGCGCCCCGCATAAGGTGTCAAGACAACCGAGGCTTTAGCTGGTGTACGACTTCGTACAAATACGCTTTGCTTCGGAGAGGCTAAATGAACCCTCGCTGACTTGATAGAACCAATTTGACTAATACTTTGAGCTAGCTCTTGCTCGATTGCGGAGACATACCTCACCTGCTCCATGAATTGACTAGTAGTCATGGAGCTATCTTTATTCAAAGCAGCCATGCCACCAGAGGTCGCGCTTTGCGGTAATCCACGAGATGCTAAAAACAGTCTTGCTTCGTGATATCGGTCACCAGGCACTTGTAGCTCGCCCGTTTTTCTATCAATTTGGGCACTGAAATCCGATCCGATAAGCGCGGTGTAAGCAGCCTGCCTGTCTGCTTCTGTAAGCCCTGGATAGACTGCCCTGTAGGGGGGTGTTTGAATCCAGCTGTACGTCAGTGCAAAAAAAGCCGCCGCCATAAGGGCAATAATTGCGGGCATAGCTTTTTTAACCGCTGGCTGGGCAAGAATATTGCCAAATCCGCTTGGTACTGCGGCTTGAATTGGAGTATTCCGACCCAAATTAGATGGTCGGGCTATATCGTTGGTAGTGGCCATCTGAGCTAGCGAATTGTTGTCCGCCGCTACACTGAGGTTACCTGGATTTGCTAGTGTCGTTGCCATTTAGTTTATCTCTCTCCAGTTTTAAACTGGCATATTCATGATTTCTTCGTACGCTTTTAACACTTTATTTCTAATTTGTAAGGTCGCTTCAAACGCTAAAGATGACTTCTGAAGACCCATCACAACATCAGTCAAAGGGATATCATCTCCTCGTTCATAGGCATTTCGAAGTGCCTTTGATGACTGCTGAGTTGCATTCACTTCTTGTAGCGCATCCTTGATAGAGTCCGTAAATGCAGATTTGTTTGTTGTGTGCTCTAAGCCTATATCGTCATGCTGTATTCCAGACGATGCTTCAGCCTGATACTGTCTAATTTGACTTAAAACTGACTCAATATTGTTCATGCTCGTGGGATTAATCATACTTTTCTCCTATTCCTTATCTGGCGTATGCTCGAGTGACGGACAAACCTTGTTCACGCAAGCGCTGTAGCTTGTGCCGCAATGTGCGTGTGCTTATTCCTAAAACCTCCGCCGCCTGATCGCGATTTCGAGAACGATCCAGTGCTGACATGATAGTTCGGTACTCGCTATTTC
>Ga0307998_1002010_pt1 | contig 10615 bp, 2 predicted proteins | sample Davwhametageno37_FD_203147 | JGI IMG/M metagenome (GOLD analysis project Ga0307998, IMG submission 203147) | Marine microbial communities from Davis Island wharf, Antarctic Ocean - #37 | ecosystem: Environmental > Aquatic > Marine > Unclassified | place: Antarctic Ocean: Davis Island wharf...
GGTGAAACTGTGAAATCACTATTTACCTCATAATTATAGGATGCTAAAAAATTATAATGCGTTCTAAATTGATTAAACCTGCCATCTCCAGGGGCAAAACCATTAAGCTTATTGTTCCTTAATTGATTCGCACTAATTCCAACTTCCAATGCATCCCAGTTATACCTAATACCAAAATCAAAATTTAAGGCAGATCCATTTAAATTAGCATTATATAAACTTAATTCAGATGGATCTTCAACTATAATACTGTTCAAATCCAGCGAGTTTTGATAATAAACAGCACCCAATCCAAAAGTTAATCTATGCCCCAGCGCAACATCAACACCATAAGAATAATTCAAATGAGCTGAAGTTTGCCTCATTATGTCTGAGGATGTATTCTTAATCATTCCACCAATTCCCATGTAATCGTTAAGAGTAGTTTGAAGCGTTAACAGCTGAACCGTGGGAGCTCCTTTTACTCCTGCCCATTGTTGTTTGTGATTAAGTTGAAGCACCGCATCATCTTGATCACCGGTATTAGCAGCATTAAATAACATTCGGTTATTTTGATACAATGATGATATCGGCAATTGTTGAGCATAACTAGAAACTGCGCTACCAAAAATTGCTATTGCAAGTAATATATTTTTCATCGCCATAATGTTATTCGTTAATTCTTAATAAATTAAAATTACCACTGAATTTATTTTCTCTTCCGTCACATCTAATAATATAAAAATATTGTCCTTCAGGCAGGTCAGAACCTGATATAGTGCCATCAAACCCATTGTTATATCCAACTTTCGAATAAATTAATACTCCATTTTGGTTGTAGATTAATACTTCACAATCAGGGTACCTATCGATGTTTCTTACAAACCACGTATCATTTTGTCCGTTTCCATCAGGTGTCATTAAATTGGAAGGAACCAAATTATAGTCGCTACTCACAGTGATTTCAATTTTTGCCTCATTAATACATCCGTATTCATTTATAGCGATTACTTCATATACAGTGGAAGATTCTGGCGAAACTTTTACCCTTGATAAGTTACTCATGCCTGAAGGCACGTTTGAACCCCATTCATAGCTTACTGCACCTTTTGCCCAAAGAGAAACTTCTTGTCCGTTCTCAATTGTTGTATCGTTAGAAACAGTAAAATCGGAAGGGTGAGCAACTAAAACCTCTACCGATGTTTCATATGAGCAGCCAAATGCAGTAAAAAGAACCACTTCATATAAACCACTAGTTTCAACTTTTATTGAGTTGCTGTTTACTCCTGTTGACCATGCATTGAATACGGCTGAATCAGGCGATACAGAAAGCTTAACTTCTCCTCCTTCACAAAAATCGGTCGGGCCATCTACCTCAATAGAATAAACTGGTATTGAGTGTATCATCACAGAACCAGAAGTGGTATCGTAACAATTATCAGAAGTAGAAATATTTAAAGTAACATTATAACTTCCTTCTGAAGCATATAAATGTTTTACAGTTGAATTCAAATCAAGAGTTGATTTACCGTCACCAAAAGTCCAATAATTAGATTGAGCTGATGCCCCAGAATAGTCAGAGTTATTTGTGATTTCAACTTCTTCGCCATCACATGCATCAGTTACAGAAAAACTGGCAATAGGATTTGAAAAAACCACCACCGAGCGAGTTAAAGAATCCGAACAACCAGCAAGATTAGTACCTACCAAGGTAACCTCATATTGCCCTGAAGAACCATATAAATGACTTGGTTCAAAAACAGATGATGTAGTTCCATCTCCAAGTTTCCAATTATAATTAATAGTTGACCCTAAAGATACCGAGCTGTTAAAAAACTCAACACTTTTACCCGCACAAACGTTATCTGAACTAAAGTTTACACTTGGTTTAGGAGCGACCGTTACCGTTTGATATAGCTCGCTGGTACATCCTCTATCAGATGTGACTTTTAAACCTACATTAAAATAGCCTGGAGCAATAAAAGTAAAACTTGGATTGGCTCCTGAACCATCAGCGAAATCAGCGTTTCCATCAAATTCCCAATCGTAATTTGTAATGTTACCGTTTGAAATGTTTGCTGAACCACTAAATTTAGTAGGATCACCTAAGCAATTGCCTATATAAGTATAGGCTAAATTTGGGTTTGGATATACCGATACTGGATTAGAAGTGTAGGCTACAAAACCACTATCTGTGGTTATTTTTAGGATAACATTAAATGTACCTGCTCCCGCATATTTATGTGTAGTACTTAATCCAGTTGCATCAAATATACTGTCGCCGTCAAAATCCCATTCATGCAGAATAATTGATCCAGTTGTTGCCACAGATGTACTTGTAAACGAAGTTATCCCTCCATCACAAACAGATGTATTGGTATAACTAGCTGTATTCGCTATTGCACTTGTAAGTCCTATTGAAAATAGCGAAGCTAATAGTCCCGTTCTTATCTTATTTATCATAGTCATTTCTATTATAGTCCGATAATTAGTTTTTGTTCTGTTTCTAAATTATTACCGCTTACTTTTATTAAATAAGTTCCAACAGCAAAATTGGTAGCGTCAAATTGCTGAGAATAATTATCTGTTAACCTTTCAGAATAAACCATTTTACCACGTAAATCAATTATTGAAAGATTGGCAACATCGCCGTAAAGCGAAGTGTTAATAGTTAAAACAAATGACTCGATTGCCGGATTTGGGTATACTTCAATTGATGATGCTTCATTCAACATTTCAATTCCCGTTGAATTAACATCAACAGTTTTAATCAAAGTATCGTTACCACAATTATTAGTAGCCGCAAGTGTAACATTGTATATAGCACCATTACCATAGCTGTAAATTGGGCTTTGATCGTTTGAAGTTTCACCATCACCAAAATTCCACCATGATGCAGCTACATCAGAAGATAGATTGTAAAATGAAACAGTACTGCCAGTTACAAACTGATTAAATGCAGCTACAGGCTTCAAAGTATCAGAACCTAAATAAACTTGATTTTGATCTATACAATTGTTAGCATCCTTAACATAAATAGAATAATCACCATTTGTCAAATTAGCTATTTGCCCATTGGCTGAATATATATTTCCATCAATTGAATAAACATAAGCGCCAGTTCCTCCAGCTCCTGTAATTAGAACGGAACCATTTCCTTCATCTTCACAACTTTCGTTTACAACATTGCTGTTTCCTACCATTAATTGAGTTGGCTCATTAATTATGGCGGTATCCACAACTACACAATTGTTTGAGTCAGTAACAAACACAAGGTATGTTCCTGAATTTGTTACATTAATATTGTTGCCCGATTGTTGAATTCCAGCATTAATTGAATACATGTATTGAGGTGTGCCACCTGAAGCCATAATCTCAATTTTTCCTGTTGGTGTATTGTGACACTGCACATCTATTAAAATTAAAGTATCAATGCTAAGTGCCGATGCAGGTTGAGCAATTGCAACTAATGATGAATCTAAACATCCGTTAAAATCTTTCGCATAAACTGTATAATTACCAGAAGTTAATGTACTAAAACTTGTGAACAAAGTGTAATTTAAGGTTGTAGAAAGAGCGTAACTAATTGCTCCTATCCCACCTGCTCCTTTAACATCAATACTTCCTGAAGAGTCGCCAAAGCAATTTACATTTTGTGTCGATGTTACTGTTAATGCAACATTTTGATTTGGCTCTGTAATGTTAACTCCTTTTGAATTTTCACAGCCATTACCATCTTTAACAGCCATTAAATATTGTCCTGCTGGCAAAGAGGTAAAAGCATTGCTTGTTACGTAAGTTGAACCACCGTCAATAGAATATTGATAATTACCAACAGAACCAGAACCTTGAAGATTAATTGATCCAGTAGAGTCTCCTTTACAGAGCGCATTTTTAAAATTAACTAACAATGAAATTGGAGTTGTAGGTTGACCTACAATTGTATCAAAAGTAGAAGAGCAATTATTTGAATCAATCAAAGTTATGGTATAGCTATTGAAAGCTAAACCTGTGAAATTGGAAGTTGATTGGAAGTTTACCGAATCAATAGAAAACAAATAAGGAGGCGTTCCTCCTGATGAAGTTACCCTTGCAAAGCCATCATTAAATCCAAAACAAGATGCCTCTGTTAAACTGTCAACACCAAATACGATTGGTGTAGGCTGACTAATGATCATTGGGTTAGAAGCTAAATCTGACACACATCCTGAACCATCAATCGTTGTGATATTATAACTACCGGGTGTTAATGAGGCGAAATTTGAAGCCGATTGGAACGTAACCCCATTATTAATTGAGTATGAAAAATTTGGAGTGCCACCTAATGTATTCACGTTTATTTGACCATTTGTTAATCCGTTACACAAAATATCAACCTTGTTAGCTGTTACTGTTGCAGCCGGATACACAGTTACTATATGACTAACGCTATCTCGACATCCAAATGCACCGGTAACGGTAAGCTGTGTATTATAACTCCCATTAGTATAGAAGTGTGTTGGCTGTTGCAATGGTGTAGTGTTTCCATCCCCAAAATCCCATAAGTAAGCGCTTCCTCCAAATTGAACCGAGCTCGAGTTTAAGAAACTAACTATACCAATTGAGAAACTAGCTGTACCAATACCACAAACATTACCTGCCGCATATATCACACTTGGTAATGGATAAACAATAATTGATTGAGTTAAACTGTCTTTACATCCCTTATCCGAAGTTGCTGTTAACTGTATATCAAAAGTATCAGCGGTAGCAAAACTTTTGATAGGGCTCACATTGTTTGAAACCGAATTATCTCCAAAATCCCAAACATATGAACTGATGCCAGAACCAATCGTTGATGAATTCGTAAATGAAACATCATCGGGGATACAAGTATTGTTGTAAGAAAAACTTGCAACAGGACTGGGGTTAACAGTAATTGTATTTGACTGAGAAGACGCACATTTACCATCATTGAATGCATACAATGTAGCTGATGTTGTGCCAGCGTTACTGTAATAATGATTTACGTTTTCTGCAGTTGCAGAATCTCCATCACCAAAAACCCACAGATAGGTAAGGTTCCCGAAACTAGTCGTTGTAGAATTTGTAAATGAGGTTGTATCGCCAACGCAAACCTCACTAACTGAAAATAATGTTGTTGGCTTCGGAATTACTCCTACTGATTTTGAAGTTGTATCAGAGCATCCTCTATTAGTAACTGCAATTAATTTAACCACAAATGGATTTGAAGAAGAGAACGTGTGAAGTGGGTTTTCTATTCCAAAAAAGGCTCCGTCACCCATATTCCAAATGTAACTTTGGACAGTATCACCTCCTGTCACAACTGTCGCGTCGGTAAAGCTGACTGGAATTGCAGTACATGCCTCCGTCCAACTAAAATTAACATTTGGTTTGTCATAAATAGCCAAGGCCCCTGCTGATGAATTCAACGAACCTGCGGGATTAGTAACCAAGCAAGTATAATTGGCAATATCACTAGTATCGAGATTTGTTAGTAGCAGCGAAGCAGCAATTTGATTAGGAATATCAATTCCATCTTTTGCCCATTGGTAACTAAAGGGAGGTGTTCCTTCAACTGCTACTGAATACGAAACAGATTTTCCTTCGCACCGGTCCTGAGCAATAGGAAGTACTGTATATAAAATTGCGCGAGGGGTAACTTGAATTTGAATTTGAGCATTATCAGTTGCTACTGAACCTTGGGCTGTATCGGTTACAGCTATACTAACCGCGTCAGGCCCATAATATCCTACTTCACTTGTATATTTCATGTTACTAAGTGCTGGATTAACAGCGGCTAGAGTTCCAAAAAACGACATTGAAGAGTCACTTGTTCCATCACCTTCAGTAAACGTTAAAAGAGCTGTACCACTCAAGGTTAAAAAACCGTGGTTTGTTGAAACTCGAACGATTATATTTCCGTTATTACCATCTATATCAGTCAACAATATACTATCAAGATTAAGTTGCTGAGTCTCTAAAATGCTTTTTGAAGAAGGAACACTAATAATGGTTGTATCGTTTACCCCGTCAATTTGCATAGGAATAGTCGCTGTATCAGCTTTAGCGCCACCACTACCATTGTTCCCTAAATCTGAAACTAGAATTTGTATGTTATCAAATCCGTTATAGTTAGCATTCGGATCGTATGTGAGTGAACTTACTGCATTATTTACATTAGTCAAGTTTCCTTGAAACTCCATACTTCCATCACTTGTTCCGTCACCAGATATAAATGTTAGGTTAAAATTAGAAGCTAAACTTATTACCGCTTGAGAAGCAGAAATAGAAACATTTAATATTGAGGCGGAAACATCAATATCTGCTATTGTAATACCTGTTACGGTCGAATTAACATCCTCAACAACAACCTGTACGCCAGGTACAGTTATGGTTGGTTTGTCATTTACAGCTACTACATCAATTTCTACTGAATCAATATTAGAATAGAGGTTACCATCGTTTGCTTGGTACAGAAAATAAGTAGAACCGTTGTAATTAGCAGATGCAGTAAAGGTCATGTTACCTATTTGTGTAGGTGACAAAACATTATTAACTTGAATTGGCGTATTGTTCAGTTTAAGTGTTCCGTTAGCCGGAAGGCTTGTAATTTTAATGTCAATCATTGAATTTGCTTCCAAATCAGTGAAGGCTGAAATTGCGCTAAAATCGCTTGCCAAGAAACCCAAAACAAAATCTTCGTCAACTGATGTAGTAAAACCATTGTTAACCGGTGCATCGTTAACTGCATCAACCGAAATTACTACCCTTCCGGATGTAGCAGAGTATAGCGCTCCATCGTATCCTTTAAAATAGATGGTGTCATTTCCATGGAAATTTTGATTTGGCGCATAACCAATACCATTTAAAAATGATTTTTGAACCGTGAATGGCACAGAACTTTGATCCAAACTATTCACGGAAAGCGTACCGTTTTTTGGAAGCTGAGTAAACTGCAGGTGCACTAAAGTATCGCCATCAACATCAGTAAAATTATCAGTGAAGTCTTTTCTGAAGATTGTTAAATTTTGATCCTCCAATGTAGATTGCACGAAATTATAAACAACTGGAATGTCATTTACAGCGTTAATATTAATTGATACAGTATCCGCCATTATTGAATATTTATTGCCATCATTTGCTTTCCAGGTAAATATAGTTGAGCCATTCCAATCCGCATTTGGAGTGAATATCAAATTGCTTAGAGAACCTATAATAACATCATAAGGTAAATCAGGACTAGTTATTGGCGTAGAGCTAAGCTTCAATGTTCCGTTTACAGGTAATGTTGTCACCTGAATACCTTGAAGTCCATCGCTCTCAATATCGCTGTATTGAGCAGAAAAATCGGTAGAGGCAAAAGTTATATCAGTATCTTCATTTCCTGATTTAGTAACCATATCAACAACTGGTGCATCATTTACTGCAACTACAGTTATATTAGCAATGCCTGTACTTGTTGAGTAGCCCACCCCATCACTTACTTGATATTGAAAGGTTGTTGCACCATTAAAGTTTGCATCAGGAACAAAAGTTAACGAGTCCAATTGTTTTCTAGTTAATTCGTCATTAGCATTTATAGCAACGGACGATTTATTAAGCGTACCATTTAAGGGTAGGCTAGTAAATTTCACTTTATTTAGAGTAGCAGTCTCAATATCGGAATAAATGGTATCAAAACCTGATTTACTAAAAGAAAAAATTTGATCCTCGTTAAACGAAACATTAAAGCTTGAAACTGTTGGAAGATCATTTACTGCCTGCACTTGAACATTTAAAGAGTCAGCTATGGAGAACCCTGAACCATCACCCGCTTGATACAAGAAAAAATCAGCGCCAAAAAAGTTTAAGTCACCTTTGTATTTAAGGTTCCCTATGTTAGCCGTAAGAATAGTTTTAGGTAAAGTTGTTGAATTTAAAGTATCGCCATTGTAAGTTAAGATTCCATTTGGTGGCAAGTAAGTTACTTTAATTGAGGCTAATGCTGACCCCTCAACATCAGCATAATTATTTGAGTTTGGTGATCCGTCAAAATTTGCTGAAGCAAATGTCAATTCTAAGTCTTCATTAACAGTTTGACTACTTTTTGTAATTGTTGGAAGATCATTTATAGCATTAACGGTAATGTTCACCGTCGAAGTTAGAGTTCCCCAAAATCCGCCACTAAAAGCATTCCATCCAAAAGATGTCGAGCCATTCCAGTTTTCAACAGCGCGGTATTTAACGGTAGTAATAACACTCGTAAGCAACTTTAAAGGTAAGTCTGCGTTCTTTATAGTATCTGTTCCTTTTAATAAGGCTCCATCTGCAGGTAAACTTGTAATAGAAATCGAGTCTAAAACGGTGCCATCTGCATCGGTAAATTTATTTATAAAATCGCCAGTTAAAAAGGTAAGCGTTACATCTTCATTAACTGATTTAGGAACCACACTAACAACCGGCGGATTGTTTATATCGATTACAGTAAAAGTAAAGCCTGTGCTCACACAGTTGTTTGATATGTCACAAACCTTTAAAGTAATAGTTGTAGTGCCGTTTTGATAAGACTTAGGATTAATGGTTACCGATCTTGTAGAGCCTGTTCCACTAAACGAATAGCTATTGGCGCCTATCAATGTTGTGTCAGCAGCTAAACCACTCAAGGTTAAACTTGCTGATGCACTTGTAGAGCTTCCTATTGTTACATTAAAGTTAGATGGTTGATTTTCATTAACCGTTTTTGTCGATATTGGTGAAATAGTGGGGGCATTTGACAACCCTAACGACCAAAGCTCTGCTCCACTGGAGCCATTGTCAGCAAAGAATACAATATCGGATCCAACAACTCTAAAATCTTTTGGAGAAGCATCTGCTGCACCACTATTAATATCGGTCATTCTTGTCGCGGTTGAGCCATTGGTCCACTTGTAAACTTCTCTTCCATTTGCTGCAGTTGTAGCTGAAAAGTATAAATCGCCGTATGCGTTGGTCAAGTATTGAGGGCTAGAGTTAGTAGCTGCCCCATCAACATTAGCCGCCAAATGCAAAGTATTAGAGCTAGGGTCGAAATAAAACACTTCGTTTCCTTCGGCAGGTCTGGTTGCTGCAAAAAACAACAAATCACCCACCTTAACTAAATCGGTTGGGTTGCTACTGGTAGAGTTTGGGTAAATGTTTTCAACTTGAGTTCCTGAAGCTGTTCCGTCAGAATACCAAAGTTCATTTCCCGTTGACCCATCATCTGCCACAAAAAACAAGTTTGAGCCTACTGCAGTTAGTTGAGTCGGATTACTTCCGGTATTTGAAGTAGTGTTTAAATTTTTTAACATTACTGTTCCTGCAGAGGTTCCATCCGATTTCCAAACTTCATTTCCGTTTACTCCATCATCAGCCGTAAAATAAAGAACTCCATTTACGTCTGTTAGGTTATCTGGAAAGCTGGGCCCTGAAGTTTTTATGTCCTTAACCATGGATGTTGTTACGCCATTGGTCTTCCATAATTCTGTGCCATTCGTTCCATCATCACCTGCAAAAAACACCCAGCTACCCGATGCTTCGAAATTAGCCGGATTCGACACCGAAGAAGCGGCCAATGAACTAACAACCCCTCCCGCTGTGCTCTTGTGAAGTTTAGTGCCACTTGATATAGTTGCTCCGAAAACAAAATCTGTTGAACCAGGAATTTCAGTAAAGCCATCAGGGTTGCTACCTGTAGTTCCAGAATAAATATCAATTACTGATGACACAACACCTGAGGAAACATTATAAATGAACATCTCAGCACCTGTACTGGGGCCTGTACCATTAAATACAAATTTTGTATTTGAACTTATGGCTTTTCCATTCTTAGGGAACCCACTAATACCAGAATTTATTGACTTTTTTACTGTTCCGCTGGCAGTGCCATCAGTAACCCAAAGTTCGAAATCCGGCGTTGAAGGGGATTGATCGTTTGCTCTAAATAATACATTATCTCCTACTTTAACAACTTCTCCTTGCTGACATCCATTGGCTCCTGAGTTGATATCTTTAACTAACGATTGAGCCTGAACAGCCGCAGCTCCAGAAATCATCAAAGAAAGGGACATGAATTTTAAGTAATTCTTTACCATATATATTGATTTTTTACACACTTTAGTTTTTTGGAACATATATAAACTATGTTCCAACTCGCTTTCAATGAACAAACAATTCACCAAGTTGAAGCAAAAATCTAAATTTATCCTTACCAATCACTATTAAGTGACCAAAATACTCAATAATTTTTGTCGTTCATCAAATGGGCTACCAAATATGCTGTAATTGAGTAAGTTTAGCGAAAAAAGACTTGAGGTGCCAAGTGTAAATGGCGATTGAAATGAAAGTTGCAACTTTTGACGGCAATAAATAAAATACTTTTGCCCTAACAACTATTTAATTTTCCATGACTCTAAAAAACTCTGACACTCTAAACATTGATGGCAACACTCAAAGTAACCTTGACACAAAGGGCTTCGCGTTGTTTAATATTGATTTTAAAGCAATAGATAAAATGGCTAGTTATATTTCTGAAATTTTGGAGCCTAAAAAAATAGAGGAACACTATTCAGGTCTGTGTTATAGTTTAATGTTGTTTAATGCAATTGAAAACAGAGAAATATCGAGTCAACTGAGG
>Ga0307998_1002012_pt1 | contig 10612 bp, 15 predicted proteins | sample Davwhametageno37_FD_203147 | JGI IMG/M metagenome (GOLD analysis project Ga0307998, IMG submission 203147) | Marine microbial communities from Davis Island wharf, Antarctic Ocean - #37 | ecosystem: Environmental > Aquatic > Marine > Unclassified | place: Antarctic Ocean: Davis Island wharf...
TTTACACAAAATGCAGCTTTCTAAATTTTCCATTGAGTGGGTTTGGGCCTTCCGACATTTAATTTTAATTCGAAATTAATGCGAAAGGTTTACGATATCGGTATAGTTGGAGGAGGCCTAGCAGGCTTAGCATTGGCGATTGAGTCAGCGAAAGCGGGAAGAAAGATTATTCTTTTCGAAAAAGAGCGATTTCCTTACCACAAAGTCTGTGGCGAATACATTTCCAATGAATCTTGGGAATACATTAAGCAGCTAGGTATAGACCTAGATGGCATGAATTTGCCAAAAATAACACAACTTAAAATTTCGAGCGCCGAAGGAAGTGAACTAAACCAACAATTAGATAAAGGTGGTTTTGGCATTAGCAGATATTCTTTAGACTTCGAACTGTCGAAGATTGCAAAAGAATTAGGGGTAACATTATTAGAGAACACAAAAGTAGAAGAAGTAGATGTTACTGCAAATGAAGCCACTTTCAGGACTTCAGACCAAACTTACAGCGCAGAAATTGCAGTTGCTGCCCATGGAAAAAGATCTAGTTTGGACAAAAAGCTCAACCGTAAGTTTATTTTAAACCCACAAGCTGCATCGAAAAACTACATTGGAATTAAGTACCATATTAAAGCAAAATTACCTGGCAATTTAATTGGGCTTCACCTGTTTAAAAATGGATATTGTGGAATTTCAAAGATTGAAGGCACAGATCGGTTTTGCTTGTGTTACCTGACGTTAGCTTCAAATCTTAAACATGCAGGAAGTATCGAAAAAATGGAAGAAGACATTCTTTCAAAAAACAACTATTTAAAAGAGTACCTAAACTACGATAGGTATAACGAACAACCCTTGGTTATTTCTCAGATTAATTTCACAAAGAAGAAAGCAATTGAGAACGGAATTTTTATGCTTGGTGATTCAGCAGGACTGATTGTTCCATTGTGTGGCAATGGCATGAGTATGGCGCTTCGAGCTGCTCATGAATTTCATCTACTTGGCGAAAAGCTCTTAGAGAAGAACTTCACGAGAAAAGAGTTAGAAAGGGGCTACCTAAAGTTTTGGAAAAGAGAGTTTGGAACCCGATTAAAAGTCGGGAGAATACTTCAAAAGATATTTTATAATAAGGTACTTGTAAACCCGGCATTGAATTTACTAAACAAAACCCCGAGCATTACATCCAAAATAATTCAATTAACGCACGGAAAAGATATCGTATAAATAAAGGGATAGCATTAAGGCTATCCCTTTATTATCTTACTAATTTATCTAGGTCGAATAAAAGCTTCTAACTAGCCTTTCGATTTTGGCTCCTCTTGATGCATGTCAGGCTTTTCTAATTTGTGCTGCTCTTGTGACTTTTTTAAACTTCTGCGCTCAGCCTTCTTTTGCGCTTTAAATGCTTCATATTTTGGAATTTCCTCTCTGTTAACACTTCAGCTAAACGAGCATTGGTCAATTTAGCAGCCTCTGCTCGTTTCAAATTCATTTGTGCTCTTTTTATCTTCATCAGAAAGTTCTTGCAGCACCTCTTTTGCTACTCTTCCTCCTTTCATTTCTGCTTTCTCCGTTTTAAAAATTGTCTCAACTTGCTCTCTCTGCTCAGCAGACAATTCTAAAGCTGTTGCCATTTCTTCTATTTTAGCTTTTTCATGTAGTCCTCTTGCAGCTTTTTTACCTTGAGCAAAACTAGAATTCCCAATTAAAAGCAAGGCTGATAATACACTAATCCCTATTAATTTTTTCATATTCTTTTATTTTAGTTGGCTCTCCATATTCAAATTAAGTACCAAACTCTACTACCCAATATAATTAATTGATTTTGATAACATTAATTCATCCCAAAGTATTCTATAGTGCCCCGTATCACGAATAACTTCCAACTGAACCGCCTCCCAATTTCGTTCCAAATCTATTGCATGTGAGAAACTAGTAACCTTATCTCCCTCATCATGAAAAAGCAAGACTTTGTCTAGTTTCGTTTGATTTCCATATGCGTGGAAAAAGAAAGAACGAAAGGAATAGCCCGTAAACTTCTCGAATTGATCTAAGAAAGGGTGGAACAGTTTTTTAGGAATTTTTAGAATCTGCTGATATTCCTCAAAAACTGACATTAGCCTATCCAGAGGTGCTACCAATATCGTTTTATTAAAATGTAAGTTTTCTTCATACGCACACATAATAATTGCACAAGCACCCAGTGAATGACCTACTGCAACACTTGGCACCCCATATGTGTGAATCATTTCTTTCGCCGCCTTTTTAAAATATACTAAGTTTGAATATTTACCTTTACTTCCTCCATGTGCGGGAGCATCAAACGCTACCACACGGTAACCTTTTTCAATTAAAGGATCAATAAAAGCGCCCAAACTGCCCGCGTTACTTTCCCAACCATGAAAAAGCATTGCTAATTTTTCTCCCTCTCCCCATTGATACACTTTGATTTCCTCTTTGTCATAGTTTAAAAAAGACTTTTTTGCCTGCTTGAGAACTTCAATTTCCCTTATTCTTAAAACTCGTGCTCTTGGTTTACTAAAAATATTCACCAAATGTTTCGCCGAAGTCTTAGGGAATAGAAGCGCAATTGAATTAAAATAAATTCGAAAAAAAGTTATGATGAGTGGTACTTTCTGCGACATAAAATTTACAAGACAAATTGAATTAAATAAAAGGAATATTTACAATATTGTTTATATCCTGCGACATGTTTCTTTGATTATGTTTTGACATTTAAATTTTAAAACAAAGTTAACCAAGAGATGTAAATAATACGCAATCAATATACCTGTTGCGAAAATCGCAGGAATAAGCAATAGAAACAAATCCAAATATTTTGGATGTCGAGCACTTTTATGAGCTCGCTATTGATAAACTAGGCCCCTTCTTTTAATTCCGGAAAACCACCAATGTAATTTTTCTAGTTCCATTCCGACGCATGGCGCAAAGATTAAAACGAACAGTCACTAATCAATACGTCAATATTTCGCTTTACGTGTAATAGAAAATAACAAAATCGCTTTGACCCTAAAGTGAATCGTTACATCAGTTATTCCTCTTCTTTTCAATGTGTCCATTTTACGTCAAAAGCTTTGAATCTTCATTAATCGATTCAATAAAGCCTTACTTACTGTTTTATAATAGGTTCTTTAATTTAATGAACTCCTCTTAAACAATATCTTCAAAGAAATAGTTGAACAATTTCACGAGTGTAAGCATTACTTAGTAAACACAATCTGTGTAGTATTCCAATACAAGAGCCATCTTGTGGAGTGCGATGGTAGCAAAAAGCGACGATAACGCTACTATTAAATGCAGCTTCTATTTGTCTTTAAAAGTTATTAAAGAGTTTAGCGATCGAAAGTGATACAATGTCTATGAGCGTATTGAAAAGACCAGTGAATTGACTTTCATTAAAAGTGAACAAGAAAAAAACAGAAATGCTGTTTGGGGTTTATAAAACTTCAAAAAAGTCCGCGAGGAAATAAAAAACTTAGCTGACTTTTGGAAAGGAGAAGAAGTAGTAGATTAGCGTTTTTTTTAGAATTCATCTGTATTTAAAGTATCAACATTATTTGTATGTACATATATTTGCATAAAACATAGTTATGAGGATTGAAAGTGAGATTAAGCAGAACAAATTCAAAGACGAGATTCATAAATTAATGGTGAACCAGCTTTTTACAGGAAAGTGGGTAACTAATTTAATCGCAAAGCAATTAAAACCTTTTGGCATTACAAATCAGCAATACAATGTTTTGAGAATTCTTAGAGGTCAAAAAAATCAATATATTTCTGTCAATGCAATTTCTGAGCGAATGATAGATAAAATGTCGAATGTCTCAAGACTAATCGACAAGCTAGTTATTAAAGAATTGGTTGTTAGAAAAATAAATAAAAAAGATCGAAGACAAGTGGATATAGCAATAAGCGAAAAAGGACTTTCTCTAGTTCAAAAAGTTGAGTCTAAAGAAGATGACCTAAAAGCTAACTTCAACAATATAACAGATCAAGAAGCAAAGCAACTGAACCATTTGTTAGATAAACTAAGAGGTTAATAGGAAACATCTTTTGTTAAAAGTATTTAACAAAGCTGGGCATGATTTTACCAAAAATCAAAGCCTAATCTTTAACTTCGTAACAAATTAAAAAACGTGATAAACGCCATCTTTCCACTAGAAAAAATTACAACTTCAAAATTATCGTCAATAGATTTTGACAATTTAAAATTTGGCCGAGATTTTTCTGACCACATGTTAGTTTCAGAATTTTCGGATGGAGAATGGAAAAGCACAAACATACTACCTTATAAGAACTTAGAATTTCCGCCAGCAGCCTCTGTATTTCATTATGGACAAGCAATCTTTGAAGGTTTAAAGGCTCATAAGAATGAAGCAGGAGAAGTTTTTATTTTTAGAGCAGAAGAAAACTTGAAACGACTAAACCGCTCTGCGGAGAGAATGTGTATGCCAATCATTCCAAAAGAAATTTTCCTAGGTGGGTTGAGACAGCTTGTCGAATTAGAAAAAGACTGGATTCCTGTTGGATCAGGAAAATCTCTATATCTGAGACCATTTATGATTGCTGACGATCCTTTTTTAGGTGTAAAACCAAGCACTTCATATAAATTTATAATCATAGCCTCTCCTTCTGCAACTTATTATGAAGGAGCGGTTAAAGTAAAGATAGAAACAGAATATTCGAGAGCGGCTTCAGGCGGAATAGGTTCTGCGAAAGCAGCAGGAAACTATGCGGCTTCATTATTGCCCGCTCAAATAGCTCAAGAACAAGGATATGATCAATTAATTTGGACTGACGCCAAAGAGCACAAATACGTCGAAGAATCGGGAACTATGAATTTAATGGTTCTGAGAGGTAAGACTCTTTTCACTCCTCCATTAGACGGTAAAACAATATTGCCAGGAATTACACGAAAAAGCATTTTACAACTAGCTACAGAGTGGGGATACCAGGTAAAAGAAGAGCAGATTCTAGTGAGCGATTTAATAAAAGGTATTCAAGATGAAACGATAGATGAAGTCTTTGGAGTTGGAACTGCTGCTACTATTGCTCCAATAAAACTGGTTGGCTTTAAAGATATGCAGTATCATCTTAGCGACTTCACCAAATGGGTATTTTCCACTAAAGTAAAAAAGTACCTCGAAGACTTAAAAACAGGAAAAGAGATTGATACAAGAAATTGGATCGAAAAAGTCTAACTGTCTTTCTTTGGGTAATCGTACAAAAGAAGACTTCCTGTTGAGCCACTTATGTGTGCCCAATCATCAATATTAAATCTGATACCGACTACACCTGCAGTTGGTAAGTTTCCAAATTGCTCGTTCGTTAAATATTCAGCAAAACCGCTTAAACCAGGATTATGACCTACTAAAAAAACGATGTTCAAATCGTTAGAAATTGAATTGACAATTTCCAACAGCGAGGTAATCGAAGCATGGTACGCAGTCGACTCTTTTATAATTTCTACATAACTTTCTAATTGACCAATAACTAGCTTAGCAGTTGACATTGCTCTTACAGCTGTACTGGATAGAATGGCATCAGGAATTAAACTCTTATTCGCTAATCTTCGTCCCATTTCAGGAGCAGCCATTAATCCCCTTTCATTTAAGGGTCTGTCAAAGTCTCTTAATTCAGGATTTCCCCAACTCGACTTCGCGTGCCTAATAAGATAGAGTTCTTTCACACGATTGTCTAACGACCACCAATCTTTGGATCAAAACCATCATTCATCTTAATCGTAAAGATGGGTAGTAGAAAGTTTTGTAAGAAGTTGGAATTCGATTTAAATACGTGCTTCGCAAATGACTTTAAGCTTGCAATTAACTCTTCAGCATATACATCATCTAACTTTTGAAGAACAGGATCCAAGTTTGTTAAACGATTCTCTAAAAATCGTTCTTTCGCTTTCCAATCCTCAGGCAGTTGAGCCAAAATGGTTTCAAAATCTGAGATGAAACACTTATCTACTTCTTTATAGTAGTTATGTAGAATCGACTTTGAGGTATACGTTCTCAGGTGTGCCAACAGCACAGAAGCCGCTTTTTCATCTTCAGAAACCTCTCCATCATCCGAGACTGCCGCTAAAAGCGCTACCACAGCAGGTGCTCTCAAAATAATACCTCGATCAATTGCGTCTAGTTTATCGATTTCTTTTGCCATAGTTTGATATGTTTTTTTAACTTCACAAATGTAATTCTCTTTCGTAATCTAATCGATTTCTTTACAAAAATTAATGCATGAATTCTTTAAAAAAAGATATTTTACCTGAAATTACCTTCAAAACTAGCCGAAGCAGTGGTAAAGGAGGACAACATATAAATAAGACCGAAAGTAGGGTAAGTTTATTTTTTAACGTTTTAGACTCCAAAGCACTTACTGAAGAACAAATAGTGACTCTAAAACAAAAGCTCAGACTTTCACTAGAGGGCACGTTTCAGGTCGACTGTGAAGAGTCTCGTTCTCAATTGAGAAATAAAGAAATGTGTGTCCAAAAATTTTATTTTATACTGTTTGAAAGCCTAGCATCTCAAAAAAAAAGGAGGCGAACCAAACCATCTAAAGCAGCAATCAGAAAACGACTAAAATCGAAGAAACACAGAGCCGAAATCAAACAGAACCGAAAATTTAATTATTGACTTTTAACAATTTGGAACAGGCCTTCCATACAGCATCTGACTTTGGAGCCGGAGCCGAAATTTTTTGCTTCTCTTTTGAAACAGGGTGAATAAACTCTATAGATCGCGCATGTAAATGAATGGAAGCATCGCTATTCGTGCGATCAAAACCATACTTTATATCTCCTTTAATTGGGCAACCTATAGCAGCCAGTTGACTCCGAATTTGATGATGACGACCTGTTTTTGGGTAAATCTCAAGTAAATGATAATTGTCTAAACTCAACTTAACTTTATAACTGAGTTCGGCCCTCTTAGAGCCATCTATTTCTTTCTTATGCGCAGTACTCTTATTTCGTTCAGAATTTCTTACTAAAAAGTGAACTAAAGTGTCTTCATCCTTTTCAGGTTTATTCTTTACTACGGCCCAATATGTTTTTTGAATTTCTTTGTCTTGAAACATCTTGTTCAACCGAACCAATGCTTTTGAGGTCTTCGCCAAAAGCAAAAGACCACTTGTAGGCCTATCTATTCTGTGAGGTAAACCGAGGTACACCTCGCCAGGCTTGTTGTACTTCTCTTTTATATACTGCTTCGCTAATTCACTTATGGGCGCGTCTTTTGTCCGATCACCTTGGGATAGCATCCCTGAAGGTTTATTAACTGCTAGTAAATGATTGTCTTCAAATATAACTTGAAATTGATTTTTTATCATGGTCAGCTATTGGGGTTCTAATACAATGTCCATTATCGTTTTACTTGCTTGATCATTTTTTCCTCGAACAATCAAGAGCGTGCTGTAATCCTTGTATCCTCCAACCTCATTAATCTCTATCGAATACCTACCGGGAGCTAAAATTGCGGAATACTTGCCATTTGTTTTATTCGTAATATAACTCCCTACAAAATTACCTGTTTCTTGGTAAAACACTTCAATTTAAACTTCAGATTTTAAAACTACTGAATCTTGGTTTAAAACCCTTCCTAAGACCAAGGTATACGTATCTTTTTCATCTAAAAAAGTTAGCCGGTAAATATCCAAATCACCAAAGGAGTCATCGAAACGCTCTGACATATATGCGTAGCGCTGGTTTTTAGCAAAAGAAATATTTTTATCATCATTTAGAGTATTGATTGGATATCCTAAATTGGTTGGCAATCCCCAAGTATTTGGTCTTGTATTCCCTGCATCGGATTTAAACAAATCTAAGCCTCCCATTCCTTCATGTCCATTCGATGCGAAATACAAAACATTATCTCCTTTACCAAAACAAGGATACATTTCGTCACCGGAAGTATTTATCGGTGCTCCAGTCCCCATTTGGCAAACGTTGCAAATAATAAATATCCAAACCATCCTTTCCTCCTTCTCGGTTACTAACAAAATACATGACTCTCCCATCATCAGAAAGGGTAGATCCTAATTCATCTTTCTTACCGTTTACATCTTCACTATCAATCTCTTTTAGCGGCATATAAAATCTTCGTCCTTTTTCACTGACAAAAATATCATTGAATAGATCCTCGCTATTCACAGTGTAGGTAATGAAACTACCTAAATTTGAACGACCTGCGTTATACTCGTTACCATAAGTATTTGGATTTCCGATTGATCGGGCTTTGCTGTATTTATTTCGTTTGGTTTCTGACAAGACAGAATCCCCCATGGCTTAGTACAGGACTTTCGCCTTATAAAATTTATCATTTACAAAATAAGCTTTTGCCAATGTTTCATAAAAGTCATTTTCTTTATCTTCAAAGGCCATCAAGTCCTTTAGATAATCAATTGCTTTCCACTTATTTGTATCTGTATAAACATAACTTTTACCAAGCTTATACTTAAGTTCTAAATCTTCTGGATACTACTCCAACAATGCAGAGAATTGGCGAACTGCCTCCGGCCAATTCTTAAAATGTATCATTTGATCACCATTGCCCCTAATTATCGGATACTGTTCTATATATTGTGTCTTTGCTAAAGTTGAAATGCCACATAATAAAATGAATAACAACCCTCTCATACTCGTTAATATTGTTCTTTCTCATTTGGAAAGTCTGTCGACTTAACATCCGTTATATATTGTTCAACTGACTGTTTAATGCCAGAGTACAAATCATTATAACGCCGCAAAAACCGAGGGCTAAACTCATTATTTATACCTAACATATCGTGAATTACAAGAACTTGCCCATCCACTCCATTACCGGCTCCAATACCAATAACCGGAATATGGACCCTTTCTGCTACTTTTTTCGCCAATTCAAAAGGAATCTTTTCCAAAACAATGGCAAAACATCCAGCTTCTTCCAATGCGATAGCATCTTCCATTAGCTTATCCGCTTCTGCATCTACTTTAGCTCTAACTGCGTATGTTCCAAATTTATAAATAGACTGTGGTGTTAACCCCAAGTGACCCATAACGGGAATACCTGCCGATAATATCCTTTCTACAGATTCGATAATTTCCTCACCACCTTCCATTTTAACTGCATGACCCCCAGATTCTTTCATAATGCGAATAGAAGATGTTAATGCCTCTTTTGAATTACCTTGGTACGCACCAAAAGGAAGATCAACTACAACCAGGCACCGGCTTACTGCTCTAACAACAGATGAGGCATGGTAAATCATTTGATCTAGTGTAATCGGCAAAGTTGTTTCGTGACCCGCCATTACATTTGATGCAGAGTCACCCACGAGAATTACATCGATACCGGCAGCGTCTACAATACGTGCCATAGAAAAATCGTAAGACGTTAACATTGAGATTTTTTCACCTCTACTCTTCATTTCCTGAAGAACATGAGTGGTAACCTTCTTTTCTTTTAAGCTTTTTGCTGTAGACATAATTACAATGAATGTTGTCTACACAAAACTACAAATAGAAAGTGATAATGAATAATTGGTAATTTTACGAATATGAAAATAATAAACGCAATTTTAGGTATTGGACTAATCTCAAGTTTGTTTTCTTGCGAAAATGAAGTTGAAATTAATGCTGACTTTAAAGAAAAAACTTACGTCTTAGGTTTAATCGATGCAGGTTCAGATTCTCAATTTGTAAAAATAACTCGAACTTTTCTTGACAACGAAACAGGTGCAGTACAATTGGCACAAGACCCAAATAAGCTCTACTACGATAGTTTAAATGTTACTCTCAACGAACTTGATAAAAATAACAATATAGTTGATTCATTTAAATTGAACAAAATAATACGCCCCAAAAATAATGGGTTTTTTACAACAGAAGGAAACGAAGCTTACGCGTTAGGTGAGAAACTGAAGGAAAATATAAATTACCAGCTAAATGTTAGCAAATTCGACGGATCCAATGTAACAAAAGGAGCAGCAAAAACCTCCAAGGGGGTCATTTTAACTAAGCCTAGAGTTCAAGTGAATGGCAAATTAAGCTTGGTAGACTTTAGAGAGAATATAATAGATTATAGATTTGAATTTGAGACAACAGATCAAGTTGGGGAATTCTCCGTTAGAATGGTTTTTAACTACTTAGAAATTATTAACATCGACAGTATCGTAAAATCTATAGAGATTCCACTTGCTTCAATTCTAAACCCAACATTACGTCCAACAACCCACGTATTCACCTTCGAGGGACAGCGATTCTTTACAGCTATTACAGATAATATAACAGCTGAAAGCAACCCCCCGAAACGTTTAATTATTACTAAAGGTATTGATATAATTATAGAATCAGCAGACTCAGACTACACTTTATTTAGGGATATAAATGGCCCTATTGATGGTTTAGCGCAAACAAGACCCGAATACTCCAACATTACAAACGGCATTGGCCTTTTCGCTTCGCGAAGTACAATCGTAAATAAGATAAGTCTGAGTGGAGATACTAAAAATCTAATCTTCAAATTATACGGGAATAGAGATAATCTTTCCGAGTATAGAGGTTTCGATCCGGAATAACAACTTGCCATTCTGTCATAATAGTTGACAGCTTACTTTCCAA
>Ga0307998_1002013_pt1 | contig 10612 bp, 9 predicted proteins | sample Davwhametageno37_FD_203147 | JGI IMG/M metagenome (GOLD analysis project Ga0307998, IMG submission 203147) | Marine microbial communities from Davis Island wharf, Antarctic Ocean - #37 | ecosystem: Environmental > Aquatic > Marine > Unclassified | place: Antarctic Ocean: Davis Island wharf...
CCGCCCCATTTGACCGCTCTGGAACCCCTCCATACTGGGGAAGTGTCCCCTTCTTCAATAAAGCTTCAAACAACATGCGTTTTATATATTTTTATTATGCAATTGCAACACGAGATTTACCGTGAAAACATGGTAAAATACGTATAAACAATCATTAATTTATGAATAAATCATCTTTTTTGATCGTAGGACAACATGCTGTTATTGAGGCTCTCAGAAACCCGAATAGAAAGGTTTTAAAAGTTTTTTTAACTGAAGAAAGTAAGAAAAATATTCATAGAAAAAACCAAAAAAAAAATGTTCTTGAGGATGTTAAGGTTTATTTTAAATCAAAAAAAGAATTAGATAAATATACTTCAAAAGATCAAATGCTACATGGCGGCTACATTGCTGAAGTAGAACATTTAGATCAGCCTGATCTAAAAGAATTTATAAAAGGAAAAAATAATCTAACATTTGTATGCATCGATGAAGTAACTGATCCAAGAAATATTGGTTCACTAATAAGAAGTGCAGCTTCTTTTAATATTGATGGACTTATAGTTAAAGAGAGACAGTTTCCAAGTGACAGTAAGTTAATGTACAAAGCTGCAAGTGGCTGCATGGAACACTTAAATATATTTGAAGTTTCTAATATTAATTCAACACTTAAAAACCTAAGAGAAAAAAATTTTTGGGTATATGGGTTTGATGCAAGTGGGGAAAAGAAATTTACTGACGTTAAATGGGAGGGAAAAAATGTACTTTTATTTGGATCTGAGGGTTTTGGCATGAGGGAACATACATTTAAGTATACAGATTTTTTAGTTAGAATTGATATAAATAAAAAAATTGAAAGTTTAAATATCTCAAATAGTGCAGCAATAGTTTTTCACCATCTCGATTATTTAAAAAGATAATTAAATTTCTTTAAATCTAATAAACAATCTAAAATTAATTCTTTTTAATGATTAATCTACAATCTTGATCTATATAATCCATCCAAACAATTTCATTTTTAAAATATTCATCTGTAGCTTTTTTTGCACCCTGCCACGCACCATAATCATCAATGATCAAAACACCATTCTTACTTAAAAGGGGATATAAGATTTCTAATTCAATTTTGGTACTTTCATAAAAATCTGTATCTAGCCTTAATAAAGAAATCTTTTTTGGTAAATCATTCTCGTTTAATAAAGTTTCCTCGACCTTACCCTTGGTTAATTTAAGAGTGTTCATATTTAAATTATATTTGTTAAAATTTTCGTTAACTTTATCAATAGAGCACCTATCCCAGTCAGAGAAATTGTCCGCATCTTTAAATTTTTCAAATTTATTATAAGCTATAGTTCCATCTGATTTTATATCATGCTTGGTTGGTTTTGACATGCCTTGGAAAGTGTCATACCCATAAATCATTTTATTTGTTTTATATGTATTATTTAGATGGCAGAGAGTCATAATATTTCCACCCTCCCAAACGCCACATTCTACAAAGTCTCCTTGAATTTTATTATCCTTAATATAGTGAAATGCTTTTAAAAGTGCACATCTTCTTAAGTCGCTTGTCATTGAATAACGAGCATACAAATCAATTATCGATTTATCTTCTTTACTAAATAGATTAATTTCTTCATTTTTTAGATTCTGAAATCTATAATTAAATTTTGTTAAAAGATTGTTGGTATATTTTTTAATCAATTTTTTTAGCATATTGAATTATAGGTTTTTTTTATTTAATATTCCATCAACATATTTTGAAAAAGTAATTTGTGTTAAATTTAGTGATTGAAATAAATTACTTAAAGATTGAGGTAAAAATTGAGAATATTTGAGTTCCAACAATTTTTTTCTTACATCAACAATAAAATTTTTATTTTGTTTTAATTCAGTCATAAAATTAATTGTAAATTTGTTACAAATAATATCTTTGTCTATTGTAATTCTACAATTATGAAAAACCTCACTATTATAAGCTTCTCTAAAGTAACATATTACATAAGTTGGCTTATAAATTTTATCAATAGTTTCTAAGTTTTTGTTCAATAATTGATTATAGTTTTTTGTTTTAAGCATATTTTGTAGCTTTGAATGATCGACAGAAAATTTTTTTTTTGATACCATGGTATTTCTTTTATTTTTAATTTCAAAATTCCATTTTTTAGGAACTTCATTTAGATTATCTAGGTATGTTCTTGCTCTTATCTTTGTTCTAACAGAAAATCCCTCAACCTTAGCATTCATTAAACTCATATCCAAACTATCAAAATATATAGAAATGCAAAAATAGCCTCTATTTTTTGAAATAAATTTATCTAATAAAAATATTTTTTTTATCTTATCTTTTAATCTAACTTCTTGCTCCGTACTTATAAAAAATTTTTTTTCAAATCTGTTTAAATACGTGCTCATTTATTTTTTACAATTAGTCCTTTGGTGTCAAATTTTAAAGCACTTAAATCTGTTGTTAAAATATCTAATGCGTTTTGGGTAAAATGAAAATTTTGCATAAAAATTTCTCCTTCTTTATAGTACCTCCAATTTTTTCTGTAAATATCAATTGCAACAGAATTATTAGTAAAATAAACATTATTTAAATCTACTCTTGAAAGATCTTTTACAGCTATGCCAATTAAAGAATTGTCTATCGTAATTCCTTTAATTTTTATCGTACTTTTTTCTCCTGCCGAAATTGCTTTATCTCCAGAGTTTTTAATTTTGATATTTTTGCCATAAATTGTGCTCTCCATAAAATCTAAACCATCATTTATACTATTAACGATATTCAAATTTGATAAATTATACTGTGAGTAATCAAAATCTATACAGTCACCAAAACAGTTTAAAATTTTTAAATTTTTTATAATTCCTTTGCTATTTGAAAAATGAATCGTGTCGTCACCTTTCTTATTATCACTAACAATTAGGTCCTCTAGTAAAATTCCTTCATTCCAAAAAAATGATATCATACCGGAGTATCTTACATTTTCAATGTTTGAGACGCTTCCACCAGAGACTGATAGATTTTTTAAAATACTTCCGTTGGAATTTTTACTATTTATAGATATGTTTCCCCAAGGAGAGTCGACATACTTACTTTTAATTGTTATCTTTTTTTTTGTTCCATCAATTATTACTTTTCCTTTTGAATGAATGGAAATCTCAGGGTACATGAGTATTGTGGTGCCTGGCAAGACATAAAGAATCTGGTCTTTATTAATTTTCAAATTTTCTTTTAGTTCAATCACACCAGGTCCTAATATAATCTTTTTCTTATTATTTAATTTAATTTTATTCCAAATATGAAGAGAATGATTATTATAATTTAATCTAGAAATTTCAGAAAACGTATCATCCTCCCATTCGATATTTTTAATCAATTTATTGTTTAAAATATCATTAAAAAACTTTTCTATATCTTTATTTCTAAAATTATTTTTATCTAGTTGTATTATGTATGATTGGTAATCAGGCATATAATGATTTGTATGAAAAATGTCACTACCACGTTTCATATTTGTTTGATAATTATCATTTTTTTTAATCTTTAAACCTGAGTATAATTTTAGTTTACTTGAATTAATTTTTTTTAATTTTCCATTTTTTGGTATTATGATATTTAATTTTTTTGAATTTTTTTTATCAAAAATTATACCTCCATGACCCTTGTATTTTATTCTTATAAATTTTTTGTCTGGGTATTCCTTAAGTGTCAGTCTCTGTAGAATTAAATTATTTTTATTAATTTCTTTTTTTAAATATTTGATCCTATTATCAAGATAAAAAAATACATTTTTTTTGTAAATTTCATACTCAATATTAGAATATCTATTATAATTCCAACCGCCAATACGAAAATTTATGTGACTCTTTTTTTTATCTCTATAAACTGTTTTATCTATTTCTTTATAAATTTTTTGCAAATATTTTTTTTGATTTTCGTAACTTAATTCACCTTTGATTAGTCTATATAAAACACTTATTCTCTCTGAATAAAATTCAGGATCTACTAAAACAATATTAAGTAGTGGATTTGTTTTTTGATTTAATGACGTTTTGAAGTTAGGTTTTTCTGAGGTTGTGATGGTATTTAATGAGTATCTACGTTTTCCCCATGGATAAATCATGGTGCCTAAGGACATTGCATCTGAAATAATCGGCTCTATCCTTCCTTTTGTGGGATCAAAATAGAACTCTTGATTATGAAAGTAATCATTATGAAGAATTCCTAAGATATTATTTAATGATATAAATTTAGCTGTTTGTTCAAAGTTTACTATCTCCCAAAAATTTTTATAAGTACTCCAATTAATACTATCTTTTTTTGTATTTAATGTAGTTATCATTTTTTTAAAAATATCTTTGTTATGGTTAATAGAGTTGATATTGATAATTTCAAAATTATCTATTTCCCATTTTTCATTTAAATATTTTCCAATTAATATTGGACCTGGCATTTTATTATTCAACCTAATCATACTCTCATCCTCTCTGCTAATTAGGTGATATATTCCGTAGCTCTTATTATTAATTATTAACTCGATTAATTCTCCATAATGTCCCGTAAGTCCTATTTTTTTTGCTATTTTGTCTGGATAATAATTTTCTATAACAGTTCTTCCTTCTGGAGATATAAGATTAATATGTCTCATCATTTTATAGGGACTTTGCTTTTTAAGTTTTAATCTTAACGAGGGTTTATCTAGCCGGTGATGCCAATGGTTTTTCCCCCTCATTCTAAATTTAATTTTTAATAGATCTCCCTTTTCATCAAATTTTATTTTTGCATTAAAATATTTTTTTTTCTTTAAAACTTGATTAATGTTTACTTTACTTTTTTCTAGTGAACTCAATTCAATATCTAGATAAAGTTTTTTAAGATCGGGGTATTTTTCTGTTTTAGAAATATGTATAAAATCTAAAATTGATAAAATTTCAGATTTAGTTTCATTTGTTGCCTCAAACAACAATGAAGCATTCTGTAGAATTGACAGATCGTTATCATATATTCTAATATAGTTTTTAAATAAATTAGTAAAAATTATTAATAATATAAGTACTGAAGTAGTTTTTAAATATTTAAAAAACAATTAATTACCAGTCTCTTGATCTCCCAATAGAATATCTAATTCGAAGTTTCCATTTGACATAAGTTTATCTGATAAATCATTAAAATCCTTAATATTCTTAAATTTTAATTCATATACTTTGTCGAGATAAGTATTGTTGCTTTCAATAAAGTTAGATGAATTAATTAAATGAAATTCAATTTTTGTATCTTTAATTAAATTCCTCAAATAACTTTCATTATCTTTTTTATATCTTATTTTCATAACTCTAAAACTATTTCCTTGTTTAGAAAATTCTAAATTATGCATCAAATAATTAGCTCCAATAAAAAATAATAAAAAAATAAAAGCGTATTCGTAGAAAAAAGTTCCACTTGCCATACCAATTGCAATTGAAGCAAAAATAAATGTTAAGTCTTTCGGGTCTTTAAGTGGATTTCTAAACCTGACTATTGACATTGCACCCACTAATGCAAAAGCTCTAGCTATATTTGAACCTATAATGATCATAATTAATGTAATTATTAGCCCAATTAAAACAATACTCTTCAATGTAGATGATGGATTTGTGTAGCTTGTATTAAAATACTGATAACATTTCGCAAGTATCAAATTTGATGTTAAAGAAAAAAACATTGCGAATGAAAATTGATACAAACTAATATTTCTTAAAATAGTGCTGTTATTTACTTCAGAAATTAGTTGGTCCATAAAAATAAGATATAATTGAGCTATGTATATAATCTTTTTAAATAATTTAAAAGATGAAAAGCATTACTTTTAATTATGTAAACTATAAAAATTAACACCAATCATAATTCTATCTTTTTTTCCGTTATAATCAGCAGAGTGCATTTGATGGGCAGGGATAATCATTATCATTCCATTAGATGGTAAAAATTCTTTGTCAGGATCATATGTTTTAAAAATTCCTGGCTTACTACAATTCTGATCACCTACTGAAAGGTAATAGGTAAGACTATATTTTTGACTGGTCAATTCATTAGTTTTATCGAATTTAGTTAAATGTGTATGTGGAACTGAGCCTCCCCCATCAGACAAAATATTAAAAAAGGAGTCAATTATGCATACATCTGATTTAACAGCCTTACTCATAATGCTGATTAAATCCTCTTTTACTTTATTTATTATGGGATAATTATTTTCAAACAATTGGAAATTTTGTGAATGTCTACCATTTCCAAAAAAAACTCCTCTAGTTTTATTTAGTCCTTTGGAGTTTATATCGTATAGATTATTAATAAGTTCTAATTCTACTGCTCGGTTAGAAATAAATGGGTTTAAAAATAGACTTTTATCAAAACCTAATTTATCTGAATTAGTAAAATAATTTTTTTTTTTTTTATCACGTATTCTTAATTTCAAAATTTTAGACAATATTTCATTTTCTCTTAGCATAAGACTCTTATTTTCTTGGGTGGTTGTATATGTTGGATTCAATTCTATAACTTTTTCATAGTTTGCTGTAGCCTCATCTACTCTACCTAGGTCCTGCAATATTACTCCTAAGTTGTTATATGCTTCGATATATTTTGGGTTAAGATCTATTGCTTTTTTATAAACTTTTATAGCTTCCTCTAATTGACCAAGGTCTTGTAGAGCTGTACCTAAATTGTTGTAAGCAACAAAATAGTTTGGATTTAAATCTATAGCTTTTCTGAAGCTTATTTCTGCTTCATCTAACTTATTCAATTCTTTTAGAGACACACCTAAGTTACAATAAGCCTCCGTGTAACTTGGTTTAAGTTCTATTGCTTTTCTATAGCTTAATATAGCTTGTTCAAATTTATCTAATGTATGTAATGTATTGGCTAAGTTGTAATGTAATAACGCATAGTCTGGACTCAACTTTAATCCTTTTCTATAACTAGCCTCAGCATCATTAAAATTTTTGAGTTTATAATAAATATTACCTAAATTATTATAAGCTAATAAATAATCTGGTTTTAATTCAATGGCCCTTTTATAACTTTCTTTGGCTTCATTTAATTTATTAAGTTTTTTCAATACACCACCTAAGTTGTAATGAGGTAGTGCATAGTCTTTTTTTAATTCTATAGATTTTTTATAACTTTTTTCAGCATCATCAAGTTTATCCAAGATACTTAATATACTGCCTAAATTATTATGAGACTCAGCATCTTTAATATTAAATTTTACCGCTTTTTGGTTTGCAATTAAAGACTGCTCCATATGGCCAGTCTTTTCATAGGTTATACCGAGAATTTTCCAACTTAAAACATGATCTGGAAAATTTTTTGTTATCAATAATGCTGTATCTTGAGCGATTATATAATTTTTGTTTTGATAATTTTCCACCATTATATCAATATTATTTTTTAACAAATTATTTTTAGAGTCTTCCATGATTATTATTTTAACATTCCTTAAATAATATGGCCAGTTTAAAAGATTGCTCCCTACTCAGTAATTTAGGTAGAAAATATGTACACCCTGTTTTCAATATTGAGTGTTAGTATTGATTGGTTAAATCTTTTTTTTGCTTTGTTGCTTGCCACTGTTCCAGCAATAATTGCATATATTAACACAACTACTAATTCTTTATGAAAGTAATTTCATTTACCTATTACTCCCTACTATTACTTAATTTGTTAGATCAATGTAGAATTAGGTTATTTTCCAATGTTAATTCAAAAAGTAAAACTGTAAACAAGAGAACAAAACAATTGATTAAAACCAACTTTTCACTTAAAAGACGCAGTAAGGTTTTAGTAGCCCTTGTAGCTCAGCTGGTAGAGCAATTGATTTGTAATCAATAGGTCCGCGGTTCGACTCCGTGCGGGGGCACCACACAATCCTTTACTTATTTCACTTTTTGAATCTTTAGAAAAAACCTGTAAGAAAAAATACCAGAACAAAGACTATACAAAGGAAGAGAGTAGAACTCACTGAAGTGATATTGAAGTGATATTCTTTTCATCACATGAACATCATTAAAATATAATACAAAAGCCAAAGAAAAGCTGCTCCTAATAAAACGGGAATTAAAGCAGCTATACCTATGGCTGCCCCTATACCAACAATCCATGCTAAGAAAATTCTACCGTCTTTTGCAAAAATCATCCAACAGATGACAGCAACCGAAACTCCAATTGCAAAAAGAGCTTTAACTATTATCCATAAGACTACTGCTGACATTTAATAAATAGCCTTACATGTACCTTTGGTTATTTTATCTAAAGCATTGTCAAAAGATGTAATATCAAACTCTGTAGCTATGCCGGTATCGAATGATGTTGCCTGTAAATCGGCAAATAAAGTATTGGACTGATCCAAAAAAATAAAATTATGTTGAACGGGGTTGCTCCCATTATTTTTAAAACCTTTGAAATTATAAGATCTGTCACCTTCTATAACAGTAATATCAGCTGAACTTTTTAAATTATCTTGATAATATATGTCTTTTGACTGCATACCTCTTATAAGGATTTCATTATAATTATTTCGTTGCCAATTAATTATGTATTCGTAATTATTTCTTTCGAAAGTACATTTGAATGTAACAACTTTATCTGCATAAGCATTCCCACTTAACAACAAACCCAAAACTAATATTCCTAAAAGTTTTTTCATCAATCCACCAAAAGTTTATATGCCAACACAATTACGTCATAAGTTATGTAAATTTCTAGTAATCTCATTTAATTCTTTATTCATATCTGCATAATAATTCCGAAACGCACTTTCAGGTTTGTAGCTGTCAATATTACGTTTTAAGTGCTTTACTTCAAATTTAGTCTCTACTAAATTACTAACTCGATCAACAAAATCAGCTGGCGCCTTGATTATTTCTTCAAAATTTACCGTAAGAAATCTATTGGGAATTTTCAAAGATACTGTTTCACAAATTTCATTATAGACTCCCAAATATTTTGAGATATCGTTAGGATCATGTGAGTAGAAATTTTTTCCTGTATACTCCTTAATAAATATTTCTGATGATACATCCCGAGGATCTCTTTTAACGATTATGAAGTAAGTATTAGGTAGCATATCCATTAGGTAGTCAGAATAAAATATGCTTTTAGGATTAGTAGAGGTTACTACCTTATACTGCTGATGAAACAATTGAGCTTCACTTTGAGAAAAAAGATTTTGAAAAACCCTTTCACATAAATCTTTTTCATAGTAATTATTCTTAGGGATCTCAATATTCCTGATACCTTCGTAAAGGGCTTTAACATTAGAGCTTCCCCTAAGGACATGTTCTGCATAAGACTTTCCCGACCTTGATGGACCCATTATAAAAATTTTCTTTAATCGATCTCTTGTTAAATCTGGAATATTCGGCACCCACTTTTTTATTCTCACTAAATGATCAATATTTTTTTTTCCCTCCACCATAACTTTATCTTTACTATCTTCTAATTTTAATTTGTTTGCTTTGCAAAAATTATTAAAAGATTGGTCCATAAGTCCTCGGTGCATTAGCAGATATCCCCTAAAGAAAAAATACTTAATTTTATGTTCAAGTTCATCTCCTGGAACACGAAAAATTTTTTCACATAAATCAAGAGTATCTGAATCTAATCGCCCCACTGGGAGTTTGACTAAATTTCGCGCGCCATCAACAAAGTCAGGTTTTAATTCTATTGCTTGTCTGTAGCTTGCCTCAGCTTCATCTAATCTTCCTAGTTCCTTGAGCGTATTACCCAAATTATTGTGGGCTCCAGCTAAGTCAGGTTTTAATTCTATTGCTTGTCTCAAGTTTGCTTCAGCTTCGTTTAATCTACCCAGTTCTTGAAGCGTGTTACCTAAGTTGTTGTGGGCTTCGGCATAGTCAGGTTTCAATGCTATCGCTTGTCTGTAGCTTGCTTCAGCTTCGTTTAATTTGCCCTGTTCTTTCAGTGTACCACCCAAATTGTAGTAGGCTTCAGCATAGTCAGGTTTCAACGCTATCGTTTGTCTGTAGCTTGCCTCAGCCTCATCTAATCTGCCTAGTTCGTGGAGCGTGACACCTAAGTTGTTGTGGGCTTCGGCATAGTTAGGTTTCAACGCTATCGCTTGTCTGTAGCTTGCCTCAGCTTCATCTAATCTGCCTTGTGCTTGCAGTATAACACCCAAGTTGCTGTGAGCTTCGGCATCCTGTGGATTTAGTTGTACAGATTTTTGACTAGCAACTAACGATTCATTTATCCTTCCAGTTAATTTTAATACAGCAGCAAGCACTTTCCAGGCAAATGGATGTTTGGAAAATTCTTGAGTGATAGATAACGATAGTTTTTCAGCATCAACGTATTGTCCAGCTTGATAGCACTCTAAGAGACTATTTAATTGCTGCTGAGATGGTTCTAAAAAATTAACATCGATTTTTTTCATAATCAAACCCTACCAAACCTCTAATCAGGTGTCTAGGTGATGGAATTAAGTGTAGCGATATTGTAGTGATTGTTTGTGAAGCAACTTGACGGGAGTCTAGAAGTAAGTAGTATCAATAGTTAATGAAAGGAAATTTAGTTAGCTTATTGATTTGTAATCAATAGGTCCGCGGTTCGACTCCGTGCGGGGGCACCACACAA
>Ga0307998_1002016_pt1 | contig 10606 bp, 8 predicted proteins | sample Davwhametageno37_FD_203147 | JGI IMG/M metagenome (GOLD analysis project Ga0307998, IMG submission 203147) | Marine microbial communities from Davis Island wharf, Antarctic Ocean - #37 | ecosystem: Environmental > Aquatic > Marine > Unclassified | place: Antarctic Ocean: Davis Island wharf...
TTTTCGCGAAAAAAGCAAGAGGATTAATGGCCAGGTTCGTTATTAAAAATAGAATTGACTCTCCAGAAGAGTTAAAAGCATTTGATTCGGACGGCTATTTATATAGTGAAGAAATGAGCGCAGAAAATAAGTGGGTTTTTCTGAGAGATCTTGAATGTTGAATGTTGAATGTTGAAAAAATGAATATAAAAAACTCGAAAATATTAGTTACCGGAGGTTCTTCGGGAATAGGAAAAGCAATAGCTAAGCTTGCAAAAGAAAAGGGAGCTGAAGTTTTGATAACAGGAAGGGACAAGGACAAGTTGAAGTCAGTAGCCGATGAAATAGGAGTGAACTATTTATTAGCCGACGTAGCTAAAGAAAAAGATATTGAAGCAACTTTCGATTGGATTAAGACCAATTGGAATGACAAATTAGATGTGCTTATCAATAATGCTGGTATTGGGTATCGCAAAACTTTAAACGAAGTTGAATGGCAGGATTTTGAAAATATTTTTCAGGTTAATGTTTTTGGTGCAGCTATAATGGCGAAACATGCGGCAAATATTTTTAAAACTAATGGTAAGGGTAATATTGTAAATATTGCCTCCACTGGAGGAGTAAAAGGTTATCCAACTGGAACCCCCTACTCTGCTTCTAAATTTGCTTTGAGAGGAATGACCCAATGTTGGCAAGCTGAGCTTAGGCCTCATAACATTAGAGTGTTCCTTGTAAACCCCAGTGAAGTTACAACGGCATTTGCTAACCCCGAAAGAGATGAAAGAGATGATGTGGCTAATAAGCTTAGGCCCACGGAAATTGCGCACGCTACTATCTCAGCATTGGAAATGGACGACAGAGGATTTATTCCTGAGCTAACAGTTTGGGCTTCTAATCCCTTCTAATCTAGTTTTTTATAAAAACGACAAGCTTTTTCTTACTAAATTTTAGAGTTTTGAATAAGAATATCTTTTTTCGTTTCTAAAACTATTTTAAGGACACAAGTAAAATTACTTATTCACAAATAACCTTTGTGTATTAACTGAATGCTAAGGTAATGTTACTCTTTTTAGTTAAATATGTCTTGATAAATTATGAGAATTTATAATTCAAAAGACGCTAATGGTTTAACTTTGAGCTTTTAAAAAAACAGGATTGAATTTTACAACCTTAAACTTGTAAATTGCAAAACTTATTAATCGGAGGATTTTATTGAGTAACACTAAGCAAACTTCAATTTATACTAGCCGAAATTTCGGTTTAACAAAACGTAGCTTTTGGGCCGTTGTTGGTTTGTCTGTGGGTGCAATTATTACATTTTCCACCTTATATTTCTCGTACCAAAATCAGGAGAAATATGCTTTAAATCAAAGAAACCAACAGGAAAAACAAAGACTTCTTCTGGCAGAACAAAAAGCTAAGAATACAGATTCTATTGAAAACGAAAATTTATCGAATAATCCATCTCAATTATTATTTGCAAAATCAGAAGACAAACCAAAAGCCAATTCTAATCCAACAGTTATTGATGAATTAGCGCAGTCAAAAAGTAATATTGCAGATAAAATTATTCTTTCGGCTTCGATTCCAAACTTTGAAAAGGCAGCAGTTAATGAAAATAAAAAAGAAGGGAATTCTAATTCAATAGTTAACCCCGCCAATATTAGCTCAAATTCAAAAAACTTAACTTTTTCAAAATTATCTCTCCTTTCATTTGGATTCAATTCTAGTTTTAGCAATAACTTATTTCCTCATGAAACTAATACTGAATTCACCAAATCTAAATTTCGCAAATCTTTAAACTGGTTTACTGGCATTTCGGGTGGTAAAGACTATTACACAAACACTAAAAACTATTCAAATGTTGTGGAATCACAATTATCTAACCTCCATTATAATTTAGAAGATTCGAAATTAATTTCTACTCAGCACCAAGGAAACCAGAATTTTAACATTGGAGTATTTGGTGGAGTTCAATTGTTTAAGCGTTTGGATATTGAAGGTGGCTTGGTTTACCATCAGTCAAACGTAAGATTTACAAGTATTTACCAGAGTATACTTAAACAGGAGTTTACCTATGTCGAATGGGTTCCTACTGGAGAATCGGGAGGACCAAATGGTCAACCAATATATAAACCACAAAATGTGGTAGATAATTACCTAGTAACAAATCAAGATACAATAACAACACAGGCTAATAATTACCAAATAGAAATTCCTCTGTTATTTCGCTATCACTTCCGATTCAATAAATTATCTGTATTTGCCACTTTAGGGAGTTCCGCAATTGTTTACAGTGGTTACCGAGTAAGTACGGTTAATTCATCTAATGAAGAGTTATTTTCGACCGTATCCAATGATCAATTTGGAGTGGTTCAATTGAACGCCATGTTTGGTGCTGGAGTTTCTTACCGCTTAATGGGTGGGCTTGAACTTAAAGTTGAGCCTGTATTTAGACAAGTAATTAAATCTCAAGATAAATTTATCCGCGATTTCAAATCAAATTCGGGTAGTCTAAACGTAGGATTGACGTATCGATTTTAGGTTAGCGTTTTACTTCTTTTTTTTCTTTTTTTTTCTCAAATTTATATTTATCATCTCTACTCCCATGGAGAAGAAAACGGCAAAATAAATATATCCTTTTGGCACGTGTTGCCCTGCGGCATCTAATATTAGCATGAACCCAATAAGTATTAAAAAAGAAAGAGCCAATACTTCAAGTGTGGGATGAGCACCAATAAATTTAGCTATTTTTCCAGCAAAAGACAACATAACAAACATAGAAATCACCACAGCACATATCATTATCCCAACCTCATTGGTTAGTCCAACTGCGGTCAATATTGAATCAAAAGAAAATATTATATCCATCGCTACTATTTGACTTAAAATAGCTCCAATACTTTTCACAACTTTATTTGATTCATGGTCTTCTTCTCCACCTTCTATTTTATGATGAATTTCGCCGGTACTTTTAGAAATAAGAAAAAGACCGCCACCCAATAAAATTAAATCTCTAATACTTACCGCATGTTCGGAAATAGTAAACAAAGGTTCAGATGCACCAATTATCCATGTTATTCCCAAAAGTAATCCTACTCTAAAAAACATGGCCAAAAACAAACCTGTATTCCGAATTTTATCCCTTTTCTCTTCTGGCAGTTTGTTCGCCAATATGGAAATAAAAATTATATTATCCACTCCTAAAACTATTTCCAAAAAGGTAAGTGTGCCAAGAGCAATATATGTTTCTGCATGAAAAAAAACTTCAAACATTTAGCTGTCTATTATTTAAGTTTATAATTAGTGTAGTTCAAATTTGGACCAAAGTAATCCAAAACTTTTTATCTGAATTGTTTTTACTGATATAAACCTAGTCTTTCGTTAAAAAATAAATACCAAAAAAGAACCACTTATCCTAAAAATAAATTTTCTAATATTTGGCGGAAGTTTACGAGAAAAAAGGAGACAAATAAAAGGCTATGAAAAATTACAAACTAGCCCTTAAAAACAATCCTCCCAAAAATAAAATTTAGCGATTAGAAGGTTTGGTAAAATAAAACCATCCTTATTTATAATTGCCTTTAAATGAGCAGAAAACCATCTATCGCAATAGAGTTTTCACTTAGTTTAAAAGATCAGTGTTTATTAGAAATTACTTAAACATTCCGCCCAATCCGCCTAATCCTGGGATGTTTGGCATGGCTTCTTTGGCTACCGCAGACATTTCAAGCTCATAAATTCCTCGAGCTTTATCTAAGGCTTCGTTAGTTGCAATTTGAATGTGTCTGCATAATTCGTCGTGGCTAAATTCTTTAGCTTCATCGTTCAATATTATTTGCATTATTCTGCTGTTTGCAGAAGACACCACTTTTGCATAATCTCCTGAGGCCCCTTCAACATATACAGAATCAAGACGAACTTTCGTTTCTTCCGCCTTTCTTTTAGCTTCTTCTAGCTTTTCTTTAATTGCTCCTACACCAAACATCTACTCTGAATATCCTTTTATTAATATATCTAATATTTCCCCAGCGGCTTTTGGGATTTTGGTTCCAGGACCAAAAATACCTGCCACTCCACACTTAAAAAGATAATCGTAATCTTGAGCAGGAATAACCCCACCTGCAATTACCATAATATCTTCTCTTTTTAATTTCTTTAATTCTTCTAAAACTTGAGGTACAAGAGTTTTATGCCCTCCAGCAAGGGACGAAACTCCCAGAATATGCACATCATTTTCTATGGCTTGTTGCGCTGCCTCGGCTGGCGTTTGAAATAAAGGGCCAATATCCACATCAAAACCAATATCTGCAAATGAAGTAGCTATAACTTTAGCACCCCTATCGTGACCATCTTGACCCATTTTGGCAATCATTATTCTAGGGCGTCTGCCATCAATCTTAGCAAAAACATCTGCCTTTTCTTTGGCCATTTTAAATTCTTTGTCTCCCATAACTTCTTTTGAATAAACCCCGCTAACAGATTGGACGTTTGCTTTGTAACGCCCAAAAGATTTTTCCATAGCATCCGAAATCTCACCCAATGAAGCACGGTTCCTTGCACATTCAATTGCTATTTCAAGTAAATTACCATCACCAGAACTAGCTGCCTTTGACAATTTATCTAAAGAATTTTGAGTAGCCTCTTCTTTGCGTTCTGCCCTCAGCTTTTTTAATCGTTCTATTTGAGCCAACCGTACTTTAGTGTTCTCAACTTCTCGAATTTCTAAATCTTCATTACTTTCTGTTTGGTATCGATTTACCCCTACAATTATATCTTGATCAGAATCAATTCTAGCTTGTTTTTTAGCAGAAGCTTCTTCAATTCTCAGTTTAGGTAAACCCGTTTCAATAGCTTTAGACATTCCACCCAAATCCTCTACTTCTTGAATTAATTCCCAAGCTCGATGAGCCAAATCGTGCGTTAATTTTTCTACATAATAAGAACCTGCCCAAGGATCAATTACTTTGGTAATATTAGTTTCTTCCTGAATATATATTTGGGTATTTCGAGCAATTCTTGCCGAAAAATCAGTAGGTAAAGCAATTGCCTCATCTAGCGCATTCGTATGTAAAGACTGAGTACCACCTAGTGTTGCTCCCATTGCTTCAATACAAGTTCTAGCTACATTATTATATGGATCTTGTTCTGTTAAACTCCATCCACTTGTTTGGCAATGTGTTCGTAGAGCTAAACTTTTAGGGTTTTTAGGATTAAATTGTTTTACGATTTTAGCCCAAAGCATTCGTGCAGCACGCATTTTGGCTATTTCCATAAAATGGTTCATGCCTACTGCCCAAAAGAATGAAAGGCGCGGCGCAAAACTGTCGATATCCAAACCGGCATTTAAACCAGCTCTTAAATAATCTAAACCATCTGCAAGTGTATAAGCCAATTCAATATCATTACTTGCACCAGCTTCTTGCATGTGATATCCAGAAATACTGATGGAATTGTATTTTGGCATGTGCTGGGATGTATATTTAAAAATGTCGGAAATAATACGCATGGAAGGTGAAGGTGGATAAATATAAGTGTTGCGAACCATAAACTCTTTAAGAATATCATTTTGGATAGTTCCCGAAAGCTGATCTTGTTTTACACCCTGTTCTTCAGCTGCTACGATATAAAATGCCAAAATTGGAATTACGGCACCATTCATAGTCATACTTACCGACATTTTATCCAATGGAATTTGATCAAAAAGAATTTCCATATCTAATATGGAATCGATAGCTACTCCGGCCATGCCAACATCACCGACCACTCGAGGATGATCTGAATCGTAACCTCGATGCGTAGCTAAATCAAAAGCTACGGATAGCCCTTTTTGACCTGCCGCAAGATTTTTTCGATAAAATGCATTTGAATCTTCCGCTGTACTAAAACCCGCATACTGTCTAATCGTCCAAGCTCTTGATGCATACATACTGCTATAAGGCCCACGTAAATAAGGTGCTTGCCCTGCTCCAAAACTCAAATGCTCTAGCTCTTCAATGTCCTTTTTTGAATACAGGTTTGAAATTTCAATTTGTTCTGGTGAATCCCATTTTTCACCTCCAAATTTCGCTTTCCATTCTTCAGCATTTTCCACTGAATCGGATATTTGAAACGGAATATTTGAAAAGTCTATTCTCATGAGTTTGCCTCCTCTAATTCTTTTTGTAATCGAATTTCTTCCTCTTTACCAACTAATCGAATAAGCTCAATTGGCGCAAATTTATTTTCTATTTGGCTAGTTTCTGTTGTTATATCATTCAATTCATCTAGCATATTTTCTTCCATGTTCGGGAAAATATTTACACCTAATATTTTAGTGGCCCCAGAATTAAACAAGTCCAATTGAACTTGAGCATCTTCTTTTAGTTCTCTATTCAGATTTCCAGAATCCATTAAACCAATAAAGCCACCTTTCTTTTCTATTTTTCTGAATTTTTCCCATGCCTTTTGAGCAAGCTTGTCAGTCAAGTTTTCAATATAGTAGGAGCCGCCTGCTGGATCAATTACTTTATCAAAATAGGATTCTTCTTTAAGTAATAACTGAACGTTTCTTGCAATTCTTTTAGAAAAATCATCTCCGTTTTTCCATGCCGTGTTATATGGCAAAACACGAAGAATATCACATCCCCCCAAAACAGCAGACATGGCTTGGGTAGTTGCTCTGAGCATATTTACTTTTGAGTCGTAAACGGTACTTAAAAACTGGGAAGTATGAGAATGAATAATTGCGGTTTTACTATAAGAGTGAACCGGATTGTATAAATCAATCAACTTCGCCCAAATTATTCTAAATGCTCGAATTTTTGCTATTTCTAAAAAATAATCGCCACCTGATGCTAGGTCAATTTTTATTTGAGCAGAAGCTTCATCTATTGAAAAACCATTTTCTAATAAGTAAACCAAATATTCGTGTGCATGGGCTAAGGTAAACGCAAGTTCAGAAATTGCATTTCCACCTGCATTATGATAATTCTGACCGTTTACAGTAAAAACTTTTGAGTCCGAATTTGAATTACAAATCTTTACAGCATCAAAACCTGTTCGAAGGTTTTCGTTTTTATTCCAAACTCCTCTTAAACATGCATTTCCTATTGGATCATAATTCAGATACAATGGGAAATCACTTTTATTTTCGAAAGCAGTATTTATTTCTGAAATGGTTTCACTTAAACTTGAATACCCTTCAAACCCAAGTTTGATATACTGAGGTTGAATCCCTTTTAAAATACCTGCCTTTATGTTACCGGATATGGTTAATGCCGTTAATCCTGAGTTTAACAAAGTCTGAATTTTCGAATTATCCGTTATTGTATTGCCTGAAGCCTCAAAAACTTCATCGATTGCCCAATCGTTAGAATTCGTTTTAGAGCCTCTGCGGTAACTTCCACTTTCCGGTGAATCATCTTTAATATCTATATCTTCAGAAGTATAAACTGGTTCAATAGAAATACCCGAACTGCTAGTCGTACAAAGGCTTTCATAAGTCCTCCCCTTTAAGTCCGCTTCAATTTTTTGTTTCCACTCGGTTTTAGAAAACCCTTGAAAATCCCCAAATAATTGATCTTTTAACATAGCGCAAAAGTATGGAAATGGTTTCAGGGACAAATCACTCTAAGGGTTGCATTATAGTTATAACCTATTTTAATGATTGGTATTTTAAATCTTTTACTTTTGACACCAAAGGCAAAATGATTAAATGATATTCGTAAAAGACAACACACCACGTTGGATAATTGTAACTATTGATACAGGCATTTGCTTATTTTCTTTGTTAGTTGCCTATTTATTACGCTTCAACTTTACCATACCTGCCGAATACTTTGATACTTTTTATTATGTATTTCCCTTAGTTTTAGGACTGCGAATATTGTCTTTTTTCATTTTCGGAACTTACAAAGGCATAATAAGATACACTTCTACCATTGACACTCAGCGAATTTTTTTGGTTGTAACTTCCGTTACGACCATTCTTATTTTACTTAACAGCATCAGGTACTTTTTTATTGACGATTTTTTTGTTATTCCGTTTTCGGTAGTTGTTATAGAATTTATGACCACCATATTTTTAATGATTAGCTTTCGAATCACGGTAAAACTCATTTATTTTGAATTTAAGACTGCTTCAAAAGAAAAAATAAAAGTTGTAATCTTTGGAGCTGGGGAAGCAGGAATTATCACAAAAAGAACTCTAAGTCGTGACCAAGAAACTCGATATCAAGTAATAGCGTTTATTGACCATAAAAAAGCAATCCAAGGTAAAAAAGTTGAAGGGGTGAAAATTTATGCTCCAGAAAAACTTCAGGAAATTTTGGAGAAAAATGAAATTGATCAAGTTATTCTATCTGTACAAAATATACCAAAAGCAATAAAACAAGAAATAGTTGAAACGAGCTTACCTTTTAAAGTAAGAGTATTGCACTTACCTCCAGTAAAATCTTGGGTAAAAGGAGAATTAAGCCCTTCTCAGTTGCAACAAGTAAAAATTGAAGATTTACTTGGTCGCGAGCCAATTCATTTGGATACGGTAAACATCAAAAATCAGCTAGCACAGAAAAGAGTTTTAATAACTGGTGCTGCTGGAAGCATTGGAAGTGAAATTGTCCGTCAGGTAAGTGATTATTTCCCGTCTAACCTTATTTTGCTTGACCAAGCCGAATCTCCACTTTACGAAATTGATCTAGAAACCAAAGACAAATTTGGCGAAAATTATTGTGAAGCTGTAATTGCAGATGTTTCGAATTATGCCAGAATGAAAAAGGTTTTCGAAACCTTTAAACCACAGGTAGTTTATCATGCCGCTGCCTACAAACATGTTCCATTAATGGAAGATAATCCTTCTGAGGCCATAATGACTAATATAGGAGGCAGTAAAAATTTAATTGACTTATCGCATGACTATAAGGTTGAATCATTTGTTATGATTTCAACTGATAAAGCAGTAAATCCAACGAATGTAATGGGTGCATCTAAAAGAGTTGCAGAAATTTATGCTCAAAGTAAAAACTCTATTTCCAAGACGAATTATATAACCTCGCGTTTTGGAAACGTTTTAGGAAGTAATGGTTCTGTAATTCCTTTGTTTAGAAAACAAATTCAAAATGGCGGACCAATAAAAGTTACTCATCCTGAAATCACTCGATTTTTTATGACTATACCCGAGGCTTGTCAATTGGTATTAGAAGCTGGCGCGATGGGAAAAGGTGGTGAAATCTTCATTTTCGACATGGGAAAACCGGTTAAAATCATTGATCTCGCAAAAAAAATGATCAAGCTTTCGGGATTGGAATTGGGAAAAGATATAGACATAAAAATTTCGGGCCTAAGAGCTGGAGAAAAACTATACGAAGAGTTACTTAATAACAAGGAGAATACATTGCCTACTCATCATCCTCAAATAATGATTGCCAAAGTAGAACCTGCTAACTTAGAAGATATTATTGATCCAATTAACAATTTAATTAAATCTCCTAGCGGCTCCGATAATTTTGATTTAGTTAAAGAGATTAAAATATTAGTACCTGAATATATAAGCCAAAACTCAGTTTTCACTAAATTAGATGCTTAAGTATTGATGTTTTATTTTCAATTGCTTCATAAATCATGATAAAAATAATTGCTCACAGAGGCGCATCAGGACTTGCACCTGAAAATACACTTGGAGCGTTTAAAATTGCTATTGAGCTTGGTGCGGACATGATTGAATTGGACATTCGGCCAACAAAGGATCAAAAGGCAATTGTATTCCACGATAAAAAATTAAATAGGACTACCCCGGTAAGTGGTGTTGTTAAAAACCTTTATATCAACGAATTAAAAAGAATTGATGCCGGAAGTTGGTTTAATGATATAGAGCACAAAAGTGAAACTATTCCAACGTTAGATGAAACAATTGATTTTCTAAAAGATCACTGTGAACTGTTAGTAGAAATAAAAAGTGAAAGAAGACAAATTGAGAACGAGTTCCTTCATAACCTCATTAAGCTAATTAACAGACATGACGTGAGGGACAAAGTAATCATACAGTCTTTCGACAGTAAAATCTTAAAACGATTTTATACTATTTATCCTAATTACAGATTTCAGAAACTAATAGTGTGGAAAGTGCCTTTTATTAAAGTTCAATTTGATCAGAGGCTTATGTTAGAAAACATACTTAAAAACCCACATTATGAATCCATCAACGTTGATCATAGATATGCCACACCAAATTTGGTAAGAAAAATTCACAGGCACAATAAGAAAATCTACTGTTGGACAGTTAACCAAGAGCTCAGAATGTTTAGATTAATGAACATGGGAGTTGACGGAATAATTACCAATTACCCAAACAAATTGAAAAACTTAATACAAAAGCAACACGTCTCCTAGCTGGGCACCAAATTAACCAAAGAAAACGATAACTTTGCCGCCCGAAAATTCTGTTGTTGCAGAATTGAAATTAATCCTAGAAAATTGAATAAAACAATCATAGTTTGGAATGTGCTTTTAACGGCAATAATCGCTTATTTACTTTTAGGTAAACTTTCCTCCCCAGAATCTACTCCAGTTGACAACACAGTTAATACTGAATTAATTGATAGTACGAGTATTGAAATTCCAAATGATTTGGCTAAAGTCGTTTTTATAA
>Ga0307998_1002017_pt1 | contig 10606 bp, 13 predicted proteins | sample Davwhametageno37_FD_203147 | JGI IMG/M metagenome (GOLD analysis project Ga0307998, IMG submission 203147) | Marine microbial communities from Davis Island wharf, Antarctic Ocean - #37 | ecosystem: Environmental > Aquatic > Marine > Unclassified | place: Antarctic Ocean: Davis Island wharf...
ACAAAACAGCGTCGACTTTATTTTCGTACTTTGCAATAAAATTGTGTTGTTTATTCAATTCTTCACTTGGACACAAATACAAGTCACTCGTTTTCGTGCTATCTCCGAAATCAATAAAGTCTTCAAGAGGGCTTTTCGGCTTTGTGTCATATTGTTCTTGTAACCATTTACCATTATTTACCACATTGGGCATCACATCAGTTGATACAAAGTGTGTAAATTTGCTGTTGTAAAATGCTTGCTGATAGCTGTTCCAGCCCATAACTGGAGCAAACAAAGTGTCACCTTCAAACACGGTATCGAGTATGCTTTTATATGTGTAAGGATTGAACACACTGGCTTTGTTTGCGCCCATCATAAAGTCGGTCCAGACTTGAGCATACGAATCTTCGATTTTGCAAATGTGATCAAAGAACGCAGGGCAAGCTAAACTGTTTCTAATGTGAAATCGTTCGTACATCGCTTTAAGCAATCCTAGCACATATTCGCTATCATTTGCATACAATTTTTTCGTGTTGTAAAAGTTTTCGAAGTTTAAGTTCTTGCTCAATCTCCCATACTTGCTATGCGATATGCCAATAAAAGTGTCGTCAACAAGGCTGTTGCCCTTCGGCAATTCAAGATAGAATTTCATGTCGTGTTTCAGCCCAGCATACCTGCCAAACCATTCACGCAAACTTTCCTTTGCATTGGTCACTAGCATATCATATAATTTTTCAAGATATAAATCCAAACGATCTGGCCTTGGGTCGCCATCTTTTTTGGCAACCCTGTCCAGGAAATCGTATATATTGCTGCGCACTTGAAATGTTCCAGTAGTGTCTGAAATGTTCAAGATGCTCAATTCTTTACAAAAATCATCAAAGGATATTTCTTGTATTTCAATTTCACTGAGCAAATCATCAAATGTTGTTATCATAAAATATCCCCTAAAGTGTCTAAGTCTTTAACGTATTTAGCATCAAATTTGTTGTATATGTGGAACATTAGGCTATGATACCCACTGGTGAATTTTGGAGTTCCACTGCCTTTCATTTGTAGATGAAATAGCTTTTTTTCGTCAGCCACAAATTCAAAAGTAGTTTCGTTTTGTCGCCATCTACCGCTTTTGATGGTTTTCTTAAATTCCTGTAGATCGACAAGCAATACACTTGTTGGATCATTTTTCTTGGTTGCCCAAATGAGATAGTTCACATCCCCCACTTGATTAGAGGTGCCATGCGTGACAAGCAAGTCTAGAATTTTGGCAGTGTTGCCATTCAAGAAATTCGTGAAACTCAAATTCAGTGCGGGATCAATATCAATTTTTGACATACGATGCCGAGGATAGTCTGCATATCTTGGCCCACCAAAAAACTTGCCAATGAAATCCAATATTTCGCCGTCAGTGATGCCCAGAGCCTTTACAAAACTGTTTTGCGTGTAAAGTCCAATTTGGGTGTTCTTCCCACTAGGATTCTTTATACTAAGTCTGATGTTTGAATTTGAATTTCGCACATCGACTTTAGTATTGCTGGCACCTTCAACAATGAATGGTTGATTGAATTTTTCTGTGAGCATATGGCTAACCAAATGTTCAAATTTATGGCCTTCATATTTGGCCCTACGACCAGCGGCAATGGCATTGGAATGATCACTCGACATTACAAATCACTTTCTATAGGAGAATTCGGTTTGTTCCAAGAATACCGTTCATAGACATACACATCTACTTTTTCTGCAAACGCGAGAGGAAGTTCTTGTTTCCATTTTCGATTTCCAAATCGTCGACCTCTGCCATGCAACTTGACATAGTAGCGTTCGGGTCGACCATCTTCTTTGAGCATTCGATTACATTTGCTCACGAACTTTCGTAGGTCTTTGATTACTGGTGAATTTGTTTCATAGGTCGCCAAGTATGCTGTTGATGTTCTTTTCATTTAGATCGACCTTTTATAAAAGCGTATAGTAGATAGGTGACGGATACGACCCCCATAATCACAAACCATTCATCCATCGCGTTATCCCCTAACGCAGAAGTGCCAAATAATGCCGCATAGGGCATTACCAGCATGTATGAAATGAAAGCGATGTATGAGATCAACCCAAGGATTGATCCCAATTTCATTATGAAGCCAAGGCGAATTCCACAGCTTTTTCTGCCGCCTTAACTTTGCGCAATTGGTTCTGCCCAAACCACTGACTATGCAAACGGTTATCCGAATTGCGACCCTGCAAGTGGTCAGTCACATAAGTCACTGAGTTGAAAGCCTGCCACCAACTCCCCGCAGCAAACTCTGCCCCGGGTTGTGTATCAAGAACGCTATATGCTTGCTTTGCCATACGCGATACTGTGTCAACATTCACCTGTTCTTGCTTGCTTTGACCTGAAGTAAGCGGAAAGACTTCATTATAATACTGCATCAATGTGTCTACCGAGAAACGCTTTTGTCCCAAGAATTGAGCCATTTCTTTATATTTCGCGAACTTTTCGTGCGCAATTCCCATTGTCGTTTTCACATTATCTGCATTGAAAGCTGTACGGTGTCCAACTTTAACAGCCCGTTGTGATTGTGAGTTGATTGCGAAGGTTAAGGTGTTGTTGCATACGACACGAATTGGGGTGAAACGAATATCAATTGACTTCCCATAAACATGTGGATTGCTGAAAAGCATATACGAATCGACTTGATCCCCGCCAAACAAATCAAAGGATTCTTTCACTTTAGCTAATGCCCAAACATAGTTGCCGCCTTTAAGTGAACCTGCGGTATGCATTTCCATATCACCAGCAAGTACATATTCATTGAAGAATTCAAACGCTTGTTCATTTTGAACAGGGTGCCAATCTTTACCGACATTGGTTAGGATTTTGCCGTCAGTTTCACGCACAAGCGATTTCTGTCCAGTAGGAACCATTTCATCATTGAAGTTAATGAAAGATTCGACTTCTTGAACACGCCAATCTACACCAGCCTTTTTCATCATTTGTTGTGGCGTCAGATCATTCGAAACGGATGTTCCAAGACCATGCCAAGGTAAATTTCCAGCATAAGCCATTTGTGCTTCGCCGTTAATCATTTCAATTTCATGTGACATAATATATACCTTCATTGTTTGCTTCTACGACATAATATCATACAGAAGTAGTACCGTCAATCTTTTATTTCTTATATATACTTACATAGATACTTTTAGATTTCTGTTGGCGATCTAATTATAAAGTTCTAGGGCTGCAACCCCTTAATGAGACGGCATTAAACAGCAATGGGAAGTGTTCGCATTTCAATATCCAAACCAGCGGCCTTGGCCGCCGCGATGCCGTACTCCATGCCGCGAGTTATGCCCTTGTCGGTATAGACAACGCTGCCATGTGCTACTGCCTTCCAAGCCAGACCTGCATCAATTCCCCATTGCCGTTCGTCGGGGTCGGTGTCGTCAAGGATGGATGGTTGTGTGTAGAGTAAGTGCGACGCAATTGGCGCTTCGCCGCGTGACAGACTATCTCGCACACATAATCGCGCGTAACTTTCGTTGCCTTTCACATCGCCCGCATATGGGCTTTCTAAGATGACAAGTTTCATAATCTTTTCCTTTTCATAATATTTCCTTACGGTTCTTCTACGGTTGTCGGTTCAGTGGTGTTTTACATAATCTATTTCCCTAAGTTTCATAGACACCTAAAACACCAGGATTAATCCATTCAGCGAACAAATCATTCTTGTCGAGAATATCATTAACAACATGACTAACGCCGAAGTCATCACACATTGATGGATATTGATTATAATAATCCGCCCAAAGGCGTGTGCTATTATCTTCACCACTGATGCGGAAACTACTTTCACTTCCAATTACAGGGCAACCGATTAGTTCTAACTCATTATAGGCATTTTCATAATTAGTGGTCATAACGAATATCTTTCTTTTGTTTCTACAATCAATGTAGAACAGGCTGATTCATTCGTCAACCATCAAATGCGTTTTATTTTAATCAATTCAAAACTTTTTGCATATATTGTTGTCTGAACATATCCGTTTTGTTAAAAAGTTCATTACCGTCCTTTTCCCAAGACAGGTTCATAATTTCGTCGTGAGTGTATCCCATGTTATGGATTCTGTTATATAAAGTAAATCCAGCAGGGTGGCCTTCATATAGACGCTTTTTTTCCACTGCCCAATCAAATGTGTCCATATAAGTCAAACCATCTTTTCGCGTCCAATGCCGTTGATTATTGCCACCTTTTGTATATCCATACTTTTCCGAATTGATCGACATTTCAGACCCACTATTAATGAATAATGGACTCCATCCTATATTGTGTACCTTTGCTTCTTCCGATAGAAATTTATAAGATTCGTCCATATCGTCAAGAGTCTCGCCGGGCAGGCCACCAATCATCGAAATATAAACTAGAATATCTGGATATTTCTCTCGAAAGTCCATCAAACCACGCTTAACTTTATCAGGGTCCATTCCCTTTCCTATGAGTTTCCCAGCTTCTCTATTGAATGTTTCGACACCAAAGAATACGGATTTGAGGCCGGACTCGACCATCATTTCACAAGTCTCTGGTTTCGCGATCATAAGATCGAGTCTTGCATATGACGAAAACCTCATATCAAACGGAAGCGTCTTATACATCTTCATAAGAGATTCTATTTTTTCTGGCGAATCGTTATATGTGTCGTCGGAAAACATATATCCAGTAGTGCCGTGATTGATATAGTTCCGCATCATTTCTTCGCGAATTAGTTCGGGTGGTTTTACAAAGTCCCACAGTTTCTTTCCATTCAAGTGATAGAAACAAAACTTGCATTTAAAAATACAGCCCCTAGCGATTTCAATAGGGAGGTCTTCGCCTTCAAGAATATGATCATCTTCTGTGTAATAGATTTGTGAATTCGTAAAATTGAATTCGGGAAAGAACTTTTCTTCGCACGGGCCTGTGTAGTAATCAATGTCCGAATCTGGATCGGTATTTGAGTTCATTCTAAAACCACCAATAATGATTTTAAGGCCGAGACTTTTGATATAAGCAAACAATTCTCGTTGGTCCACTTTTCGCATAGCGGTTTCTGCTAGTTCGTCTTTACTTTCGCTGATAGCTGCCTTGGGCTTTACTTTACTTTTCTCTTTGTCCCATATGCTATTGCCTTCTATATCATTCAAGAATGTCGTGCTAAATCCAACAAATTCGGTATCTGTTGTTTTGTATTTCAAAACAATGTGTTTAAGTTCTTCTAGTGTATATGAATTGAAACAATCAATTACTTTTAATTCGACGCCGCGTTGTCTCCATTCAGACGCCATTCTATAAGCGCCAGCCGCCCGTCCAAAGCCGTGATACCCCGCCATGTCAGTAAAAATTATAGCTTTCATATAGTGTTATCCATTCTATAGGGTATTATGAGAGTTGCATCTCACTCTTATCAAGTAAATTGTCATAATGAAATCCTATAATTGCTGTGCGGCGCGTTTGGGTGCCACTCACAACTCTATGATTCCAACCAGTATTGATGAAGTATACATCACCTGGTTTCATTTGTAAACTCTTAATGGATGTTTTATCTTTAAATTCAAAGATCGAATCGTTGTGGTTCAAGCATATTTGCGCCCGACAAATAACGCTGGTGTCGGCATCAATATGCCAATTTAATTCATGGTTGCCTTTCATTTCACTAAGTCTGAAACGATATGTATTATCAAAGATGCCTTTTAAAGCAGGTCGGGTGTATCTAAGTTGGTGATTATTCACCCATTCACTATATGCATATTCATCAACAGATGTATCGTCCCCAACACATTTTTCTTGTAGAAGGATTTGTCGATAGCTGTTGCCAACATTAAACACTTCTTCATAATTACAATTTTGACTAATACCGTAGTTGTCGCCGCCAATATCATTTTTCGTATGGGTGTCAAGAATATAGTTGAGTTCGTCAACAACATTCTGAGCCACTTGTCCAATCTTATGAAAGGTTTTTAGAGCCGCCCGTCGTGGTCCAGTTCCACCAACGCGAGTTCGTTTGGTTTGTTCAATTAGACACTTTTCTGCCATTTGTCTTTCCATTCTTTGATAGTCATTTCTTGTAAGTTGGGCTTCTTACCATTATATATTACGCTTTGCCAACAATCTTTGCCATAGTCTTTATCACAAGTGAGCATCATGTTAGGGGCCAGTTCCCAATCAACTTCTGTTCGGTATTTCATTTTAATAGAAAATCGTTCAATCGCGCGCCTACGCGAGAGACTTTGCATTGAAACAAATGCCGATTCATAGCCCTTAATATAGTCTAATTGATATGGCAGCAGACGCATTGTGGGACTATGAAATGTGTCCACTTTTGGATTAGTAAATCTTCGGTAATCCCTATAGATATATGTTCTAGTCAAAAGACGATAACATCCGTCATAATATTTTTGTATAGTGGAAAATGCAACAGGCTTGTTATCATCAAAGAGAAAGAACCATTCTTCATAGTCAAAGAATGTGTTTGGCAATATATCAAACCATTCTATATTTCTCTTATCATATATCTTGTTTTCTTTTCCCAATCGAATCAATTCATCTTTGAAATTATCATATCCATATTCTTCGAGTGTTAAGACTTTTTGATTAATACTATAAACCATGCTGCAATATCCCATTGATACCATTTTTTTCCGATTCGCCAGTCGCTAGGTGCGGCGTGGTGATTAGCGTGCCAACCTTCCCCACCAGTTAAGATGTTCGCGATCCACGAATTTGAAACATTTTCGTGTCTGTGGCACAATGTATTTAACAAACCAAAACCAATATATCCATAAATCATAGGTGCTACTATCAGTGCCATAAACCATCCAAATGGCAACAACAACCCAAACGCAAATGTTAATATGCGAATGCTATTGTGGTAATAATGAAACAACATCACTCTTTTATTGCGAAGCAAATCTTTCACATGTCGTGGTTTAATCGCAGGTACTTTAAATGTTGAAGTCAATACTCGCCAAACTGGTTGGTGTTTGGGCGAATGTGGATCGAGTTCGGTGTCAGAATGATTGTGGTGCATTCTATGTACCCCAACCCAACCAAGCAACGATCCAGAACCCGATAGTGGGCCTAAGATCAAAACGATATATTCATACCAAACACCGACCTTAAATGATTTGTGCGAAAAGTACCTGTGATAGCCAGCCGATATGATAGCCGATGACAAAAAAGTCCACCAGATAAGACTATAAATTATAAATTCTATCATTTTATTTCGTTCGTTCTTTCTAAGTTTTATGAAGTTACCGCTAGTGTGCGTTGAAACAATCCGTTGCGACCAAAGATGTGAGTGGTCAAGTTGGTAGAAACTGCGGATTTTATTGCATCCACCTTGCGATAATTATACTCAGCGTGCCCAATTTGAAAGTCATCTTTGTCCAAAGTCGTCATGGCCCATCCATTTGATGCGTCAGTGTAAAAAACATTTGTGTGTGTTGCGTTCATTATGTTTCAACTCCATTTAATATATAATCAACATAAATTACGAATACATCAGAGTCAACCCTTAATGATACAACTCTTTATATTTTTCCATAAATAAATCAGAAAGCAATTCTTGGCCAAGCTTGTTTGGATGTTTATCCTTATTCGAAATATAGTAGTCATCTGGGCCTGATATGGTTCTATTTGGCAATTTCAAGTGTCCAAATCTTATATCATCATATACATACCCACCGAATTTTGGGAGGAATGGCCAGCCGATTATATGTTTCTTGTGTTTTTCTAATTGTCCAAATATAGGATTCTTCATAAACAAATTGGCACAATCGGTGGGACTTAAACCAGATTGTTTATTCAGAATACCTCTACTAATCATCGAATCGAGTGAATGGGTATCCATATATAATAATCCCTGAATCATAACAAATTTTATATTCTTTGCTTTGCATATTTCAACAATAGCCAACATTTTTCTCAAAGGGTTTTGTATCATTATCTTGTAAGATTTTTTTGTTCCAAAATGAGCGCTATTCATATAGTTTTTACTAATTCTGCCGATGCCTATATCATCCATCCAAGAAAATGGATCAACGCCTCCATTGCTTTTCATAATTTCATCAACATTACATTCAACAATCGGATTTAAAGTAAAGTCGAAGAACGGAATCCTATCGGCAGTCGACCACACAATTGCAATAGTATCTATTCTATTCCCATATGTCGCAATATTGTCCATAATAGAATCGAATATATGATCCGCGCCTTGGCCACATTTTCCAGTATTCACGCATTTCAGATTTAGATTATTCGCCATAATTTCGGGCCACATTGGCCAATCGGCTGTTATGTTGGGATCATTGCTTTTATAATCTTTATCCGTATAAGAACAACCACTCGCCAATAATATTTTCTTAGGCATTAGTAAAAAACTTTCACTTTGTATTTTGATTGGAACATTACTGCATCAGCTTCATCATTTACCATAGGTTTCCCTTTGATGTTCAATGATGTGTTTAGAAGCATTGGAACACCAGTTCTTTCATAGTATTCTTCAAGGATAGGCCGAATGATTGAAGTGGAATCTTTCTTCACAACTTGAACGCGGGCAGTACCATCAACATGCGTGACTGAGGCATAATCGTGTTTTGCTTTCGCGGTGAATTGCATATATTCATTCATTGGTCCTTCGAAATATTCGTCAGCATATTCTTCTAGGATTGCGGGGGCGAAGGGTCGGAATTGTTGTCGCTGCTTAATAGTATTAACCGTTGATTTAACTGGCGTTCTAACATCAGCAATGAGTGAGCGATTGCCCAAAGCGCGAGGGCCAAATTCGGCTCGTCCGTTAGCAATACCGCAGTAAGAATTAGTAAGAAGATGATCGACAACTTCTTTAGGATTGATTTCCCGGGCGATGTTGTGTCCAAGATAAGCATCCTTCCATTTCAATTTCTTCCCATAGGATAATGCCGCTGCGCCCAGAGACGATCCAGCATCTCCGGGATTAGGCATTATCCAGATATTTTTGTTTTTAATTTTACTGTTAGCGACGCAATTCAATGCGCAACCACCCATTAACACAAGATTGGAATGGATGCAATATTTGTTTACGAGTTTAAGCAATTCATTTTCATATAGATATTGAGCGCTTGCAGCTAAGTCTTCTTTACGGGCATGGGGCAAATAGTTGCCAATACCCTTGTGATTGTTTCTATGCAAAAGTTCACTGAGATCGTGGATTGGTTCGCCATATGCTGCCATGCCCATAGTGATATATTCGTCTTCATTAGGTTTCAAACCAATGCGTTGTGTGATGGCAGAATAGAATAGACCAAGAGAATATGGATATTTCCAACTCTTAATTTTTTTCATTTGCACATCATTGAATATATCGACCCAAGCTTCCCATACAGAAATCGTATCCCATTCACCAATAGAATCTATCACAAGAATATTTGCGCTATGGAATGGGGATGTGTGAAAGCCCGCAGCAGCGTGTGATTTGTGATGGTAATGGGATTCTTTATTACAAGTGTCGTGACACCAATCACACTTATAGAACGGAACTTTACCTTGACCGAACAAAACACGACGAGTATTCTTTAACCAGTTCTTTTCATAATATGCATATGTATCGTGGGGAAAGTATTGATCTGGATGGATATTGGGATCATTCTTGATTTTAGAATAACGCTCGGAATGGCCAGCATATAGGATATTGCCATTTTCAATTAGGGATACCGCCCCATCGTGAAAACCTTCACTCACGCCTAGAATCTTAGTCATAGTATATTCCCCTGCTTAAAGACGTTGTCTTATTATAACATCATTCAAGAGTTTGTCAAGTGTTAATTTAATCGGATAGTGGATTATCTAATGCTTCTTGTAGTTTTTTGTGAATGTCATCATCTAGTTGTCTCATATCGTCATCAATTCGACTTTCGGTTTCTCTCATGGTATTTCGTACATCTTTTTCTGATTCACGAATAACCCCTTCAACTTCACGAATAGACGCTGTTACATCCTTAGATAGTTGGTTCATGTCGGACAAAACGCTTTCGAGTAACCCGTCAATATTCCTTTGAGTGTCTTTAATTTCATCTTCAGAAGCGTCGATTTTGTCACTAAGCCTGTCTACCAAGTTTTCCATCTTTATAACATCATCGCGCAAATCATTTTTAATGTCGCGTGTGTAGTCTATTGCAGAAGTTAGTTTCGTTTCAATTATATCATTTCTGGCGGCGATTGCATCAGTATCTATATTCTGAATAATTTCTTTCATATCGGTGTAATCTTTATAGAACTCAAACGCCCCATATGCCCCGCCGCCAAGTGTCGACAACGCAGTGAGGACAGCAAACATCTTACCACCCTTAAATGTTGTTCCTGCAAATTCAAATTCAGCCACGGTACTCTCCTATTTCTTAACTGGTGTTGCTGGCTTTTTATAAGCCTGCGCTCCAAAGAACGCCCCAACGATTGCTGCAACAGATATAAAATATGTTGCCGCCATACTACCAAGGATTATACTCGCCTGTTCTAGTCCAACTGCCACTGATAATACAACAGCGAATGGATATAACAACATGCCGAATAATGCGAACCAAGCCATATTCCTTTGCGCGTCACGCATAGCATCAGCGTCTTCA
>Ga0307998_1002018_pt1 | contig 10605 bp, 9 predicted proteins | sample Davwhametageno37_FD_203147 | JGI IMG/M metagenome (GOLD analysis project Ga0307998, IMG submission 203147) | Marine microbial communities from Davis Island wharf, Antarctic Ocean - #37 | ecosystem: Environmental > Aquatic > Marine > Unclassified | place: Antarctic Ocean: Davis Island wharf...
CCTTGCCCAAATGATACTTTTATTTTTGATGCACTCGTTCATCATAAAATTGATACGGAAGGGTTGAAGTTTGAGGTGGTTTTTGCTGATGTAGAACAGCTAAATAAGTGGGCTTTTCAAGGGAAATTGGATATTACAAAACTCAGTTATAACGCTTTTACTCATTGTGTAAACGATTATGTCCTTTTGGATAGTGGCTCGGCACTTGGTAGTAATTGTGGTCCGTTACTTATTAAGAAACCAAATACAGTCTTAACTAAGGAGAGTAAAATTGCTATTCCTGGAAAATACACGACAGCCAATATGTTATTGAATATTGCTTTTCCCGAAAATCAGAATAAAGTAGAAATTCTTTTTTCTGAAATTGAAAATCACGTGCTTGAAGGTATAGTGGACGCAGGACTTATTATTCACGAGAGTCGATTCACCTACAAAGAAAAAGGTCTGTATAAAGTAAGTGATTTGGGTGAGTTTTGGGAAATAGAAACAGCATTGCCTATTCCTTTAGGTGGTATTGTAATGAAAAGAGAATTGCCTTTATCTGAGCAAAATAAAATAGCAAGAGTGCTGAGGAAATCAGTAGTATATGCTTTCGCAAACCCTAATAGTTCGGCTGATTTTGTAAAGTATCATTCACAAGAAATGGAGAAGGGAGTTGTGGATGCACACATTGCTTTATATGTTAATGATTATTCTATTTCTTTAGGAGAAAAAGGAAGAAGAGCAGTGGAGTTACTTTTTAAAAAATCAGGTCATTCGTTCGAAAATATTTTATTTAACTAAATTTGCATTATGAAAAAATACATATTTCTTTTTTTAGGCTCCCCTTTAGCTCTAGCAGCCCAAAGCTCGTATAATCCACAAAATTTATATGATCAACCTGGAGGTCTTTTTGATGAAGATTCTCTTAGAGTTATTAATTTAGATTTTTATGATTCAAATTATCATAGTTATTTAGTGAATTCATGGTATTATAATCCAGATGAGAGGATTCCTGCAACATTAACAGTAAATGGAACTGTCTATGATAGTGTGGGGGTAAGGTATAAAGGTAATTCTACATTTTGTCTGCCAAATGATAATTTCAATACTAAAGTTCCTTATAATATTGATATGAATTATTTCATTGATGATCAACAGTTGTTTGATTATAATAAGATAAAATTAGCAAATGCTTGGATGGATCCTACATTTGTGAAACAAATTGTAAGTAGTAATATTTACAGAAAATATTTACCAACAGGAGAGTCTAATTTAGTAAAGCTAAATGTGCAAGGTAATTATGTTGGGCTTTATGTTAATGACGAATCTATTAACAAACAATTTCTAAAAAAACATTTTGATGAAAAATCAGGCCCATTATTCAAATGTGATGATATTAACAGGTTTTGTGATACCGCTAATGCTCCTTCTTCAATGCCTGCTAATTTGTATTATATGGGTGATGATACAACTTTGTACTATGACAGTTATGATATGAAGTCTGAGCAGGGATGGGAGGAACTAGTTAACCTTGTTAAAGTTATTGATTTAGATTTTCAAAATATAGATAGCGTTTTAAATGTAGATAGAACGCTTTGGGCCTTTGCTGTAAATCAGGTAATTCAAAACTTAGATTGTTATAATACTTATTACATTCATAATTATTATTTATATCAAGCCAAAGATGGATTGTTTCAAATGATTCCTTGGGATCTTGATAATAGTTTTTCAGGAGCAATTATGGGATTTGATTATTGGAGTCAATCTAATATATATGAGTACGACCCTTATTTTGCTGGACCTTCATTAGGAGGGTCAACTCAGCCATGGGATGAAAGACCTTTGCTGTATAAATTATTAAACAACAATCACTACAGAAAAATATATACGGCACATATCAATACTATAATTGAAGAGTCATTAGATACAAGTGCAATAAGAACTAATATCGATAATTTACAAGCATTGGCATATAATGCTGCATCTCAAGATTATAATAAAGCATTTTCAATGAGTGATTATTATAGTAATGTAGATGATCCATTATGGACAGGTTGGGGTTTCGGGGGAATATTGAGTACTATTAATGAGAGAAAACAATTCTTACTTAATCATCCTGAGATTTCTTTAGTCTCTCCAACAATTAATAATATAATACTCAATAATAATGTGATATCGGCTGAGGTGTTTAATGCCAATACTGTCGAATTATTGGCTACAACAAGTGAGCATAATTCTAAGTTTCAATCTTTTATAATGCTAGATGACGGAACGAATGGTGATATAGTTGCTAATGATGGCACTTATTCAGCAGCTCTGCCATTTCTTTCTAGTGGGTTAGAAGTAAAATTTTACATTCGATCAGAAAATAATGATGCTATAAAACTTAACCCTGAACGAGCAGAGTATGAATTTTATACTTATTCGCCAACAACAAGTATCTTGGAGGCTACTTTTACTGAAGTTCCAATTCTTCTTAAAATTACTGATATTTTAGGTAGGACCATCACGCCAACTCATAATATACCTTTGTTCTATATTTATAGTGATGGAAATGTTAAAAAACGTTTTATTGTAAAATAATTACAAATTTAAAATCCTTTGTAAAGGTATCTCTAAGAGTCACAAATTATATATGGAAAAGAATAAGGTAAATGTTATGCAGGCTTTTAAGGAATTTATTTGGCCTAGGAAAGGAATAGTATCTGTAGGTTTGGTTCTTATTGTAATTAGCCGTTTAGCAAGTTTAGTTCTGCCCTTAAAAAGCAAAGAATTATTAGATGAAATAATCCCTAGTAAAGATTTGGATGCTTTAATGAGTATGGTATTAATTGTTTCTGGAGCTATTTTAATTCAAGCTATTACCTCTTTTGCTTTAACAAGGTTGTTAAGTGTTGAAGCACAATTATTAATTTCTAAGTTAAGAGCGAAAGTACAGAAACAAGTATTGTCCTTACCTATCTCCTATTTTGACAATAATAAATCAGGAGCTTTAGTCTCTAGAATAATGAGCGATGTAGAGGGTGTGCGTAACCTCATTGGTACAGGCTTAGTTCAATTGTTCGGAGGGACAGTTACTGCAATTATTTCTCTAGTATTATTAATTAATATTAGTGGGAAAATGACCTTATTTGTTCTTGCTCCAGTATTCTTATTTGCTATTATTGCTTTAAAAGCATTTGGGTATATCCGTCCTATCTTTAGAAAGAGAGGAATGATAAATGCGGAGGTTAAAGGTAGATTAACTGAAACCTTAAATGGGGTTAGAGTAATTAAGGGTTTTAATGCCGAAGAGCAAGAGAATCTTAGTTTTGAAAAAGGTGTAGATCGTTTATTTCAGAACGTAAAAAAAAGTTTGACAGCAACAGCAATTATGACGAGTTCATCTGCCTTTTTGTTAGGATTATCATCAGTTGGAATTATGGGTATGGGAGGCGCTATGATTATTGAAGGGACATTATCTACTGGTGATTTTTTAGCCTTTACTTTATTGCTCGGTTTTATGATTGCTCCTATTATTCAGATGAGTAATATTGGCAGTCAACTTACAGAAGCATTTGCAGGCTTGGATAGAACAGAAGAAATAATGAGCATACAATCCGAATCAGATGATGAAATGAGAACTATTGAGATCGATAAGATTGTTGGAGACATAGAGTTTAAGGATGTTTCTTTTTCTTATGAAAAAGGAAAAGAAGTTGTGCGTAACATTAGTTTTAAAGCTAATAAAGGTTCTGTTACTGCATTAGTGGGTTCTTCTGGATCGGGTAAATCAACTCTTGCAAGTTTGGTGGCTAGTTTTATTAGCCCAGATTCAGGAATTATCTTAATTGATGGGAATGATATTTCCAAAGTAAGCTTAAATTCATTTAGGAGCCAGCTTGGGGTTGTCTTACAAGATGATTTCCTGTTTGAGGGAACCATAAGGGATAATATACTTTTCCCGCGACCTAACGCAAGTGAAAGTCAAGTCTTAGATGCTGTTAAATCCGCATATGTTGATGAGTTTACAGACCGTTTTGATGATGGTTTAGATACATTGATAGGAGAAAGAGGGGTGAAGCTTTCTGGAGGTCAAAGGCAGAGAATTGCAATTGCTAGAGCTGTATTAGCTAATCCTAGGATTTTAATTTTAGACGAAGCAACATCTAATCTGGATACAGAGAGCGAATCTTTAATACAAAAAAGTTTAGCTGATCTTATGAAGGGAAGGACTACTTTTGTTATTGCTCACCGTTTAAGTACCATTAGGCAAGCCAATCAAATATTAGTTATTGAGCATGGTAAAATTGCGGAACAAGGCAATCATAATGAGTTAATAGAAAGTAAAGGTAGATACTTTGATTTGTTTACTTATCAGAGTAGGATATAAAACAGCTTAATTATATTAGTAAAAAAACACCACTTTTTCAAGTGGTATTTTTATATACTGTGATCTTTCGGTCCTAATTTCAATTTATTTTATAAAATAAAACAAACCTTATTTAGCTTTTTTTGCTCTCTTTTCTGCTTTTTTTTCTTTTGCAGTTTTAGCAGGTGCTTTTTTAACGCTTTTCTTTGAGTCTTGTCCTTTTCCCATGGTATTTTTTTTAAATATTTGTCTTTAGTTTGTCAAAGTTACAAATATTAAAAATATAACCCAATGAATGAGCGGGTTTCTTTTTGTTGGGTCTTACTGTCCTTATTTTGAACTTTTTTAAAAATATTAAGTAAGTTTGTCATCTGATACTATTTAAATCTAAATAATTATAAAATACTATGGTTACGAAAATTATCGTTCTAGGAATTTATGTTGCTATTCTATTCTTAATTGGAATACTCGCTTCTCGCAGAGTCAAAAGCATGAGTGATTATTATTTAGGGGGTAAAAAAATGGGTTTCTGGGCTGTTGCCTTTTCTGCTAGAGCAACTGGTGAATCAGGATGGTTATTAATTGGTCTAACAGGAATGGGAGCAATGGCTGGCTATTCAGGATATTGGGTTGTTGTTGGTGAATTGCTTGGGGTTTATATTTCCTGGCAATTTATGGCCAAGCGATTTAAAAGGTGGTCTGACGAATACAAGGCCATTACCATACCCGACTACCTTCAAAGTCATTTTAAATCATCTACAAACACGCTTAGAATTATCTCAGCCTCTACACTTGTAGTTTTTGTTGTCATTTATGTCGCGTCTCAAATGGATGTAACTGGAATTGCCTTTGAGTCAATGCTTAATATTGACTATCGAATAGGTGCTCTAGTTGGTTTCTGCATTGTTCTACTCTATATTTTTGTTGGGGGATTCGTAGCTGCGGTTTGGTCAGATATGTTTCAAGGTATTTTAATGTTCTTTGGCTTGGTTTTACTACCCATTGTTGTTTGGTTTTCTATGGATCATGGTGCTGGAATTACTGAGGGATTGAATGCTATTGATCCCACGCTAACTCAAATAATGGGAAGAAGTGATGACGGATGGATGAATTTATTTACAATTCTTGGTTTCTCAATGATTGGACTTGGCTTCTTAGGTTCTCCTCAAGTTTATGTTCGTTTTATGTCCATTAAAAGCGAAAATGAGATTGATAAAGGAAAGTGGGTTGCACTTCTTTTTACTCTCTTAACTGATGCTGCAGCAGTAACAATTGGTATTCTTGCTCGTATTTTATACACAAAACAAGGTCAGGACCCTGAAGCAATACTAGGGACAGGTGGTGAAAATGTTTTAAGTATGATAACCCATGATTTTTTACCCACAATATTAGTAGCCATATTTATTGCGATTGTACTTTCCGCAATTATGTCGACAATTGATTCTCTTCTTATTCTTGCTTCTAGTGCTATTACTCGCGACTTCTATCAGAAAATATTCAGGCCTGATTTAAAAGATGAGGATTTAACTAATTTCTCTAGAGTAGTTACTGTTGGGATGGCTTTGGCTGCACTGGGGATTGCCAGTTTATTATACTATTTGTATCCTGATAGGCAGGTTTTTTGGATTATGATTTTCGGTTGGTCTGGAATTGCCGCCACTTTCTGCCCGGTGATTATTCTATCTCTTTTCTGGAAGGGATATTCTGAAAAAGGAGCCATTGCTTCTATGATTACAGGCTTTGTTTCTGTGATATTATTCAAGTTTGTATTTTCTAATATTGAAGGAATAGGTGCCTATTTGAAAGAGTTAGATGTTTTAGCACCTTCTTTCGCTTTAGCAATGATTGTAGGTTATATTGTTTCAAAAATATTCCCTCCCGAGAATACAGAAAGGGCTGTAAATACTCAGTAATTTATGAAAAAAATATTATTTATTTTCCTTTCTGCTTCTATTTTTTTTTCATGTAATAATGATGAAAAGGTATATGAAAAGAACTTAAACCACTTTAAAAATCTAATTGAAGATATCAATGTTTATTTTATTGACTCAACAATAAATAATCTTGAGATATCTAATTACTATACTGATGATTTTGTTTTTTATTCCTATCTAGCAGGTCATAAAAAAGGAGTGCAATCAGCTAAAATTGATTATATTAATAATCTTAATCAGATGAAAAAAATGAATATGTCAATTAACATTGGTCATTCCATTTATTTACCTGGAATTAATGAAGAATCACATGAGTTAGATGGTAGTGTTCGCTTGTATTATGGAGCTACTATTTCTTTGGATACAAACAGTGTTGAGTTCTCTGGATACCAAACAATAAATTTTGAAGAAGGCAAGATTTCTGGAATTTGGGAATGGGCAGATTATGGAGGGGTGAGTAATCAATTAAATGAATTGATAAAATAGAAAAACCCACTCATTTGAGTGGGTTTCTTTTTTGTGGGCAATGAGGGACTCGAACCCCCGACTTCCTCCGTGTAAAGGAGGCACTCTGAACCAACTGAGTTAATCGCCCTTAAATTGGTTTGCAAATATATACGATTTCTTATTACAAGCAAGTTTTTTTAAATTTATTTAAACAACTTCAGCAACTACAAATGTACTGCCTCCAACAAAGATTAAATCTTTTGGATTTGCATTAACTTTTGCGCACTTTAGTGCTTCTTTTACACTAGGGAATATACTTCCTTTAAGTTGGTATTTAGCAGCTTTTTGTTCTAGGTCTTCTGCATTCATTGCCCTTACAATATTTGCATTACAAAAATAATATTTTGCATCTTTTGGTAAATAGGGTAGAATGATGTCTAAATTTTTATCATCTACTGTGCCAAAAACAATATGTAGCTGCTCATATTTTGAGTTGCTTAGCTGCTTAGCTATTTCTTTAATCCCATCCTCATTGTGTGCTGTGTCGCATATTATTTGAGGATTTTTAGTTAGGGTTTGCCATCTTCCTAATAGTTGAGTGTTGGCTACTGTTTTTAATAAACCATGCTCAATATTATCCTCAGTTATTGCCCAATCTTTTTTTTGTAATTGCTTTATGGTTGTTATTACAGTATTGATGTTTTCTTTTTGGTACTCACCTTTCAAATCACTTGCATAGCCCTTTTGTGTATTAGCATAAATGAGATTTGTATTTTTTTCTTTGGCAATATTTTTGAAAATAGAGGTCGTTTCTTTTTGTCTTCTACCGATTATTACTGGAGTTTCATTTTTAATTATACCTGCTTTCTCACTTGCAATTTTTTCAATAGTATCACCCAGTAGGTTAGTGTGGTCCAAACTTATATTGGTAATTATTGCTAGCTCAGGATTGATGATGTTGGTGCTATCTAACCTACCACCTAAACCAGTTTCAATAATAGCAATATCTACTTTCTGTTTGGCAAAATAATCGAAAGCCATAGCGACTGTAAATTCAAAAAATGAGAGTTCCATTTTCTCAAATTTTTTTTGGTTTTCCTTTACAAATCTCACCACATATTTTTGAGTAATCATTTCTCCGTTTATCTTTATTCTTTCTCTAAAGTCTTTAAGATGAGGGGAGGTATAAAGTCCAACTTTTTTACCTGATTCTTGAAGGATAGAGGCAAGCATATGAGCGGTTGACCCTTTCCCATTTGTACCCGCAATATGGATGCTTTTGAATTGTGTATGCGGATTTTTTAAATGCTTTGATGCGGTAACTATATTTCCAATATCAGCTTTATAAGCTGCTGCGCCTATTCTTTGATAAATCGGTAAACGACCGAATAAATAGTCAAGCGTCTGAGTATAGTTCATTAATTTAAATTAAAGAGATAAACAATTTTTCCTTGTTGATTAGTTGGTGCGGTTTGTTTGGGATCAAACTTAGTTTTTAGGGCTGCTGTTTTAGCTCTCTGTAACAATTGTTTATTTAGTGTTGTAGAACCTTTTGCTCCAGGAATTGCATTAATCACATTCCCCATTCGGTCAACTGTAATTATGACCACAACTTTTCCTTCTACTTGTAGGTTATACTCAGGTTTTGCTTTAAATTCTACTTTCCTGCCACCTAGCTGATAAGCAGTTCCGTTTTTTCCTACTCCACCTCCTTCATAAACTTCCGAATTTGGATCGCCATCTATTGATCCTTGGTTCCCATCTCCTTTTTTATTTCCTTCTGAAGTAGTCTTAGTTTTTTTACTTCCAGGGTAAAGCGCTTTTTTATTTACCTCAGGTTTTTTTTCTTCAATTACCTCTTCCTTTGGCTCTTCTTTTTTGATAACCTTTTTCTTTTTTTCTGTTTTTTCAACTAACGGAGTTTCAACTAAAGATTGGGTAATAATTTCTTCTGTACTTTCTATTTGTTGTTCAATAATTTCTTCTTCAACTATTTCGGTTAATTCTTCAGTGCTTTCTGGTTCAACTTCTCCCAAACCTTGTTCACTAAAACCAAAATTAATGCTTATTCCTTCTTCAGCAGGAGGTGGGTCTTGGTATTTTAATCCCATAAAAAGAAAAGAAACTATAAGCAAAGCATGAAACAGAATTGTTCCAATAATTCCTTTGCGTTTGCTTTTCTTTTCAGCAGCAGTCATACTAATTAGGAGTTGTTGCTAGTACTATTTTGTATTTGTTTCTATAGGCAATATCCATAACTTTTACAACATGTTCAATAGCAACTGTTTTGTCGGTATGCAAGATGATTGCAGGCTCTTTTTCATTCTTAATGAGTAGTTTTAATTCTTGTTCAATACTTGCAGCTGTAACTTTATTTTCATTAATATAAAAATCAATATCCTTAGTGATGGAAATAGAAATAGTTTGCTTTTCCAATGTTTTTGCTTTGCTGCTTGGTAAAAGTAGCTTTAAGGCATTAGGGCTTACAAGGGTAGAAGTAAGCATGAAAAAGATAAGTAATAGAAAAACAATGTCCGTCATTGAGGACATATTAAAATTGGCACTTACTTTATTTCTACTTCTTAATCCCATTATTCGTTATGGTGTAAAAGGTCCAAAAATTCAGTTGTTTTTGCTTCTAGCATAAACACTACTTTGTCTACTTTTGATACTAGGTAATTGTAAGCAATAAAGGCTATAATTCCTACTATCAAACCAGCTACTGTTGTTGTCATTGCAGTGTAAATACCTTTGGAAAGCATCTCAACATCAATGTTTCCACCTGCACTTGCCATTTCATGGAAAGCAACAATCATTCCAATTACAGTTCCTAAAAACCCAATCATTGGGGCAGCTCCTGAAATGGTAGCTAGACTAGCTAAATTATTCTCCATTTTAAATACTTCAAGCTTACCTTGATTCTCAATAGCAGCTGAAATATCCGTCATGGGTTTATTAATTCTGTTTACTCCTTTTTCAATCATTCTTGAAATAGGGCTATCCGTATTACGGCATAAAGTTTTTGCAGCTTCAATATCTTTTGCTTCTACAAAATTCTGAATACTTTTTAGGAAAGAGTCATCCTCAATACTAGCCTTTCTAATAGCTGAAAAACGCTCAATTAAAATGTATACTGCGAAAATAGAAAGTAAACCTAAAGCTCCCATCACTAAGTTTCCTCCAATTCCTCCTGAAGTAATTAAGTCAATAACAGATAAAGTTTTTTCGGTAATTACTGGAGCGCTTAAGCTGTCAGTAGTTAATGGGATTTGTAATAGAAATGAATTCATAATTAGTAAACGCTAAAGTTAAGTTTTATTGCATTAAGATGTAAGTAGCTGCTCCAGCTAAATAGCCCATTAATGCTAATAATGAAATATTTTTTATGTACCAGATAAAGTCAATTTTAAGAATTCCCATAACCGCAACTCCTGCAGCTGAACCAATAATTAAAACAGATCCTCCTGTACCTGCACAATAAGCTAAAAACTCCCAAAATTTACCATCAACAGCAAAGTCGCCTACAGGTGCAATCTCATACATTCCCATAGCTCCTGCTACTAAAGGTACATTATCCACAATGGAAGAAAGTAGCCCAATTATCATGTTGATGATATAAATATCACCATTAAATGTTTTGTTTAAGAAATTAGCGACTATATCCAATTGCCCTGCTGATTGTAAAGCAGCTACTGCTAATAAAATTCCTAAAAAGAAAAATATAGTTGGAACATCTATTTTTTTCATCACTCCAATAACAGAGAGCTGAGATTTTTGTTCATGGTTTTTACTTCTATGTAAGATTTCAGTAACTAACCAAAGAACTCCTAATGATAATAATATTCCTAAATAAGGAGGTAAATGAGTAACGGTTTTGAAGATAGGTACAAA
>Ga0307998_1002019_pt1 | contig 10605 bp, 9 predicted proteins | sample Davwhametageno37_FD_203147 | JGI IMG/M metagenome (GOLD analysis project Ga0307998, IMG submission 203147) | Marine microbial communities from Davis Island wharf, Antarctic Ocean - #37 | ecosystem: Environmental > Aquatic > Marine > Unclassified | place: Antarctic Ocean: Davis Island wharf...
CAGGAGGGCGACCTGGAAGACGCCGAAAACTGGTACGACCGCGCTGCCCGCCACTTCCGCAGCCGGGGCACGCTGGCCCAGGAGATTGCCGCCTTTGAAGCTGCGCTGGCAGCCGCCACATCCTCAGACTCTGAAGAAAGACCCTGACCCATGCCCTCCATGCAACCCACCACGGTCACCTACCTGTTCGACCCCCTGTGCGGCTGGTGCTATGCCGCCGCCCCGGTGCTGGCCCGCCTGCAAGCCACGCCCGGCGTACAGGTAGCGCTGGCGCCCACCGGCCTGTTTGCGGGTGCAGGCGCACGGCCCATGGACGCGCAATTTGCGGCCTACGCCTGGTCGAACGATCAGCGCATCGCGCAGCTCACCGGCCAGCCGTTCAGTCCGGCCTACCGCGACCAGGTGCTGGGCCAGCCGACCGGGCGTTTTGACTCGGGCCCCGCCACGCTGGCCCTCACCGCAGTGGCGCAGACCGAGCCCGCGCGCGAGCTGGAGGCACTGCACGCCTTTCAGCACGCACGGTATGTGGACGGGCTCGACACCACGGTGACCACGGTGCTGGCCGATGTGCTGGGCACCCTGGGCCTGCACGGCGCTGCAACCCTGGTGCGCGAGCCCACCGATGCCCTGCGCGCTGCCATGCTGCAGCGCGTGGCCGCCGCCCGCGCCGACATGCAAGACCTGGGTGCGCAGGGCGTTCCGCAACTGGCGGTGGGCGACGCCTCCACCGGCCGCCGCCGCGTGCTGGGCAGCCAGGCCCTGCACGGCAACTTCGACGCGCTGCTGCAGCAGGTGGCGCAGGCCTGAGCGGCGCGGCTCGGGCTGCACCGTTGCCCACACTGCAATTTGCAGCAAGGCCTGCGCCATGTCTTCAAGCCCTGTGGTCTGCCACGGGCACCCACACCACGGTGTGGTCCGCGCACTCCACATCGCCAGGCGGCTGCCACAAGTCACTGGCCAGCTCAAAGATGTGCGGCGGCACCACCATCGAAAACGTCTCCCCTTGCTCGGCATTGCGCCGCAACACACGCTCGCGCCGCACCTCGCGCGGCGCGTCCAGCACATACACCACCGTGGCATCGGCCCATGCCCCCATGCGGGCGTAGAAGGCATCGCGCTGTTGCTGCTGGATCAGGCCCACCTCCAGCACCACATCGCCACCCGCGTTCAGCACGGCCTCGGCCGTTTTCCAGATCTGCGCCAGGCAGCGCAGCGTGCGGGGCACGTACCAGGCCATCCCATCGGCGTTGGGCTGGTCGGGCCGGTCGGGCGAAAACAGCGTGGCCATCCAGTCGTCCAGGTTCAGCGGAACGGTGCGGTGCTGCTGCACCAGCTGGCGTACAAAGGTGGACTTGCCCGCACCCACTGGCCCAATGACCAGGTGGACGCGGGGGGCGGGGGCAACTGCTGCGGCGGCCGTGTGGGCGGAAGTGGTGTGCATCAAAAAGGACTCCAGAAATGCAAAAAGCCCTCTCTGCAAGCAGGGAGAGCTTTCAATGCGGCGGACAAAAAAGAAAAGCCCTCAACGGCGGTGGAGGGCTTTGCGGTTCGCTCTGACTCCAAGGCCAGATGCGCCTGGGCAGTGTAGGCGGCGGGTACGGGCTGCGTCAATCTGTCGCCCGTCCTTTGCCTTTCACGCTTTTCAGGTACCAAACACCAGCGCCTGGTGCGCCCCCACGCCCGCCAGCACTCCTTCTGCAGATGCCAGCGTGGCGTTGTGCCGCATCTGCGTCGGGTCGCCAGCGGCATACACGCCGGGCACGGTGGTGATCTTGTTCGCGTCGGTGCGGACATAGGGGCCCATGGGGCTATCGTCTATCAAGCAGCACAGTGGCTCGGCCAGCGGGCTGGCGGTTCGATGGTGTGGACCCCGGCCAGCCCATGCTTCATCTCGCGGCGCAGCGGATGCAGGGCGCGGGCGTGCCGGGCGACAGTCGGTCAGGGGTAGCCGTCGGCCAGCTGAAACCGCTGGTCAAAGTTCATCTTGCCCAGCACGCGCAGCGCCGCGTTGCGTGTGGCGTTGTCCACCTTGCTGATGTCCAGGCTATAGCGCTTGGCGGTGGACACCACGTCCACACATTTGTGGCCCCACTGCACCGCCACCAGCAGTGCGGGGCGCTGGCCAGCCTCGGCACCTACCGAGACGCCGCGTTGCTCGGGCCGCAGCATGAATTCGAGGTGGGGGGTGCGCACGAGGGTGAGGCGGTCGGCCCCTCGGGGGCCCAGCGCGAACGAGACAACCCAGTCGTCTTCGTCTTCCACCATCACAAACGGAACATGCTGGGGTGCGGCCATGGTGCTGGGCGTTGGGGTTGGAGGGCTGGGCGGGTGGTCCGCCGTGGAGCACTGCCCGGGGAACGGGCGGGCGCCAGTATGCCGCCGCAAGCGCTGCTCCTGCTGCGGGAGAACCCGAGGTTGGGCTTTTCCAACGCGGTGCGTGGGGTGTCAGCCTGATGCAAGGCTGGCGCAGTGCGTGGCGGGTGGCGCAAAGCGGTGGGGTTTTGCCAGGGGCTGTGCGCCGGTTTTTGGTGTCGGGGTTTTGATGAAAATCGGTCTATGCGCCAGACCGGTATGTCTGTTTAGCTATTGTTTTGATAGTTCTTTGGCAGTGCCGGGCTTTCCGTCGCGGCGGTCGCCAAGCTCTTGGCCAGTTGGCCCACGGTGCGCAGCGCTGGTTCCAGCCGCCCCTGCGCCGGATGCCCGTAGTTGATGCGCACGCAGTGCGCAAACCGCTGGTCGGCCGAGAAGATCTGCCCGGGCGCGAGGCTGATGCCCTGCTGCAGCGCCAGGCGGTGCAACTCCAGTGCGTTCACTTCAGGCGGTAGCTCCACCCACAAGAAGTACCCACCCTCAGGCCGCGATACGCGGGTGCCGGGTGGGAAGTGCTGGGCCACGGCTGCCAGGGCCATCGCCTGCTGCTCGGCCAGGCTGCGGCGCAGCTGGCGCAGGTGCCGGTCATAGCCGCCCTGGGCCAGGTATTCGGACAGCGCCTGCTGCGATGGCGTGGCGGCCGAGAGCGTGGTCATGAGCTTGAGCCGCTGCACCGCCGTGGCAAATCGGCCCGCCGCCACCCAGCCCACGCGGTAGCCGGGCGCCAGGCTTTTGCTGAACGAGCTGCAGTGCATCACCAGCCCTTCGGTATCAAACGCCTTGGCTGGGGGCGGGCGCTGGGGGCCAAAGTGCAGCTCGCCATACACGTCGTCTTCGATCAGCGGCACACCGTGGCGCGCCAGCAGGGCGACCAGCTCGCGCTTCTTGTCCTCGGGCATCAGGCTGCCCAGCGGGTTCTGAAAACTGGGCATGAGCCAGCAGGCCTTGATGGGTTGGCGGGGTGTTTGCCGCTCCAGTGCTTGCGCCAACGCCGCCAGGTCGATGCCATCGCGCGGGTGGGTGGCGATTTCCAGCGCCTGCAGGTTCAACCGCTCCAGGGCCTGCAGCGCGGCGTAGAAGGTGGGCGATTCGACCACCTCCAGGCAGAGGTTGAGCGCCTCCATGGCGCCGTTAGTGATGATGATTTCTTCCACATCCACCGCCATGCCGTGCACGCCGTAGCGCAGGGCGATCTGCTGGCGCAGGCGTTCGTCGCCGGGCGGCAGGCTTTGCACGATGGTCCAAGGGTCGAGCTTGCGCATGCCGCTGCCCAGGCAGCGCGCCAGGCGCTCCAGTGGAAACAGCTCCAGCCCCGGAAAGGCCGAGCCCAGCGGCACCAGGTCGCGGTCGCGCGCCAGGCCCAGCACCTCGAACACCAGGTCGCTGATGGCCACGCCTGTGGAGGTGGCGGCGGGCTGCGAGGGCTGGGGCTCCGCGGGTCGAACCTCGGCCGTACCTGGTAGCCGGGCGCTGACGTAGTAGCCCGAGCGCGGGCGCGCATGGATCAGACCCTGGGCCTCCAGCAGGTAATACGCCTCGAACACGGTGGACGGGCTGATGCCCCGTGTGCGGCTGGCCTCACGTACCGAGGGCACGCGGTCGCCAGGGCGCAGCGCGCCGCTGTGGATGAGCTGGGCAATGGCGTCGGCGTGGCGTTCATAGCGCTTCATGGGCAGGGCAAGGTTGATGCAGGGCGAACTGATCTGTATTTTTAACTCGAAACTGAATCTGTACTGTTTTTGAGGGCGGGCGTAGAGTGGCGGACTGTGTGGGCGCACGCCTTGCGTGTTTGGCCGCTGTGGGCCACCCAACCGTTTCTTTCCCGGACAAAAAGATCCCCATGACCGATTGCTTGCGCAACTTGCTGCGCCCCGTTCTCAGCCTGCCTGCGGCCACTGCCCTGTTGGCGGTGGCCTTGAGCGCTGGCGCTGTGGCCCAGACGGTGCCTGCCAGCACCACCCCTGCAACCCCGGTTGCCACCGCATCCGCTGCGGCCACGGTGCCCGCGTCGTCCATGTCTTCACGCGTGCTGGCCTGCACCGCGTGCCACGGCAAAGAGGGCCGGGCCACGCCCGACGGCTACTTTCCGCGCATTGCGGGCAAGCCGGCAGGCTATCTGGCCAACCAGTTGCTCAACTTTCGGGACGGGCGGCGCAGCTACCCGCAGATGGGCTACCTCATCGAGCACCTGACGGACGATTACCTGCGCGAGATGGCCGAGCACTTTGCCGCGCTCGACTTGCCGTACCCACCGCCGCCCGCACCACAAGCGCCCGCCGCCGCGCTGGAGCAGGGCCGCCAGCTGGTGCAGCAGGGCGACGCGGCGCGCCGCATTCCCGCCTGTGTGGCCTGCCACGGCGCGGCCATGACGGGCGTGGCACCGTCCATCCCCGGCCTGCTGGGCCTGCCGCGTGACTACCTCAACAGCCAGCTCGGCGCCTGGAAGACCGGCCAGCGCCGCGCGCACGTGCCCGACTGCATGGCCGATATTGCCCGCCAGCTCACGCCCGATGACGTGAGCGCTGTCTCGGCCTGGCTGGCCGCCCAGCCCGTGGCTGCGGGTGGCAAGCCTGCCCGCACGTTACCTGCCGCCATGCCTGCGCGCTGCGGCGGTGTGGCCGAGGTTCCCGTGGCCGCATCGGCTGCACGCTGAAAAGGGATGCACCGATGAAACGCATCCTCTGGACCCTCTCTTCCGTGCTGGCGGCGCTCGGCATTGCCGCAGCGGTGCTGATCACCCTGAACCTGCGTGGCGAAGAGCCGCTGCCCGCCGCCGAGACGCTGCAATCCACGCCTGAGCTGGTGCAGCGCGGCGAATACCTGGCCCGCGTCGGCAACTGCATGGCCTGCCACACCACCCAGGGCGGCGCGCCGTTTGCAGGCGGGCGCGGCATCGAGACGCCGTTTGGCGTGGTGCACAGCTCCAACCTCACGCCCGACAGGTTGCAAGGCATTGGCAGCTGGACCTCGGCCGAGTTCTGGCGCGCCATGCACCATGGCCGCAGCAAGGACGGGCGGCTGCTGTACCCGGCCTTCCCGTACCCCAACTACACGCAAGTGGCGCGGGAGGATTCGGACGCCATCTTTGCCTATCTGCAAAGCGTGCCCGCCTCTGCACAAGCCAACCGCGACCACGCGCTGCGCTTTCCGTACAACACGCAGGCGGCGCTGGGTGTGTGGCGGGCGCTGTTCTTTACCCCGGGGGCGCCCCAACCCCCACCGACGCAAACGGCCGAGTACAACCGTGGCGCCTATTTGGTCAATGGCCTGGGTCACTGCACGGCCTGCCACACGCCGCGTAACGCGCTGGGCGCCACGACCGACGCCAAGGCCTTTACCGGCGGGCTGATCCCCGTGCAGAACTGGTACGCCCCCGCGCTCAATGCGGCGGCCGAGGCGGGCGTGAAGGAGTGGGCGACCGACGACGTGGTGGCGCTGCTCAAGACCGGCGTGGCCCCGCACGGCTCGGTGCTGGGCCCCATGGCCGAGGTGGTGTTCCGCAGCACGCAGTACCTCACCGATGCCGATGCGCGCGCAATGGCCGTGTACCTGCAGGCGCTGCCGCAGCAAGACCGCAAGGCGCCTGCCACCGTGGCCGCACCCCCGGCCAGCGCGATGGCGCGGGGCGGCAAGGTGTACGAGCAGCAGTGCGCACAGTGCCACGGCGATCGGGGGCTGGGCGAGCCGGGCGCGTTTCCGGCACTGGCGGGCAACCGCGCCATCACGCTGGCCGACCCGACCAACCTGGTGCGTGTGGTGTTGCAGGGAGGTTATCTGCCCGCCACCGCAGGCAACCCGCGCCCGCATGGCATGCCGCCGTTTCAGCAGATGCTGTCGGACGATGAGGTGGCGGCGGTGACCACCTTTGTGCGCAACAGCTGGGGCAACCAGGCGCCGGGTGTGGGTACCATCGAGGTCTATCGCGCTCGCGAGCGGCGCGGCATGTAGCGCCGGGCCATGGGCCAGCGCCAGCCGCTCCGTAGCGCTGCCCTTCAGGAGCCCTTTTGATGTCCAGTCCCGCCGCACTGCCCGAACCCACCCCCACGAGCCCTGCGACCGCCACGCCCGGCGGCTGGTGGGCCGTGTGCCTGTGCGCAGGCTGGTGCGGCACCTGCCGCGACTACCGTCCGCTGTTTGACGAATTGGCGCGCGCGCACCCCGGGGTGCGCTTTGAGTGGGTGGACATCGAGGACGAATCCGAGCTGGCGGGCGACCTGGATGTGGAGACCTTCCCCACCTTGCTGATTGCTGATGGCAAGCGGGCTCTGTTCCTGGGCCCGCTGTTGCCGCAGGCACCGGTGCTTACGCGGTTGTTGACCAGCCTGCAGGCGTCGGCGCCCGGTGGTGCCGGGGCGGGGAGCGAAGCGCAGGGCGTTTTCGACCGGGTGCGCGCAGCACGCGGCGCCTAGCGGGCGGTCTCGCGGGCTGGCAGTGGTGGTTGCCGTGCCACCGCCCATATCTGGACTGCTCTTTTTTTGATAGCTGATAGCGCATGATCTTCTAGCGCTACAGCCACTTTTTGCTCGAAATCTGTGTCCACACCCCATCCACCCTGGTTCCCGCTCAATTCGCTGCAGGCCCAGTGCGACAAGGGCGCCTGGGAGCGGGGCATGGAGCTGTACCGCCAGGCGGACGTGGTGCGTGTGGGCATTGCACCGCAGGCCGGGGGGCGCTGGGTCTTGGCGGGTGAGGTGCAGGGCAGCCTGCCCGACCCGTATGAGGTGTCCGTGCAACTGGTTCTCGCGCCCAACGGGCAGGTCAAGCACTGGTCGGGCGACTGCAATTGCCCCGTGGGAGCGGATTGCAAACACGCCGTGGCCTTGACCCTGGAGGCTGCGCACCAGGACCCTGCGCTCAGCCCCTCGTCCGCACGGGCTGCAGACGCGCGCAAGAGCCAGCAGGACCGCAAGGAGGCCCTGGCGCGCGCCGAGGCCGAGGCGCGGCTGCTGCATTGGTTGCAGGACTGGGACCGGGCCCTCGGCAGTGTTGCCGCTGCACCCCAGGCCCTGGGCGGGCGGCCAGAGCGGCTTGAGCGGCCCGAGTGCTATCTCTATCTGGTCTCCACCGTAGGGCGGCCGCGCACCACCGTGCCGCAGCTGCAGCTGGAGGCCGTGGTCTCTTACCCCAAGGTTACTGGCGGCTGGGCCAAGCCCCAGCAGATCCGCACGCAGCCAGCACCGGGCCAGGCGGTGTACGACCGCGCCAGCGATGCCGACCGCCAGGTGCTGCAACTGCTACGCGCCATGCCACGCAGCGTGGGGTACTACTCGGCGTACAGCGTCGCGCCCATCGGGGTGCTGGAGGGCGCGGTGGGCTTGCTGGCGCTGGAGCAGGCGGCCGCCACGGGCCGCCTGTTTGTGGATGCCGGCGGGTCCACGGTGGGCACCCCCCTGCATTGGGGTGATCCGCTGCCCATCGCGTGGGGCTGGAAGGCGTCTGTGCCTGCCCAGGGTGGCGAGAGTGTCTGGGGGCTGCAGGCCACGCTGCCTGGCGGCACCGCCATCCTGTGCGACAACCAGCCGCCCTTGTACCTGGACGCCGCCCACGGGGTCTGCGGCCCGGTGCACGCCGAGGGCCTGAGCCCTGCGCAGGTGGCCATGCTGCTCAAGGCGCCCGCGCTCAGTGCTGCGGCGCTGCAAAAACACCATGCCGATGTGGTCCGCCGCATTGGCGGGGTGTTGCCGTTGCCGCCGGCGCTGGGTCCGCTCACACAGGTGCGGGGGGTGAAACCCGTAGCGCGCCTGCATTTGGCCTCGACACCTGCTGACAAGGTGGTCGAAATGGGGCTCATCACCGCCCAATTGCGATTTGACTACCAGGGCCGTGTGGGCTGGTGGGCAGGGCAGGAGCTGGCGGTGCTGGTGCCCGGTGCTGACGGGGACCAGGTGCTGCTGCAGCGCGATGCGGTGGCTGAACGCAGTGCTGTCGAACGCCTGGAGGGTTTGGGCCTCCTGGCCACCGACGACGGCCTGTTCGGCATCCCTGGCGAGCGTCCGCAGGACGACTGGATGCACTGGGCGGACGACGGCTTTGCAGCGCTGCGCGACGCGGGGTTTGATGTCACTTTGGATGCTCCGTTGCATGGTTGGGTTCAGCATGCCGACCGGCTGGATGTGGCGCTGCAGCCAGAGGGTGACGACGCGACTACATCGCCCTGGTTTGCGCTGTCACTGGGCATGGAGATCAGTGGTGTGCGCCACAACATCCTGCCCTGGCTACCCGACCTGATTGCCGCCGCAGCGGCCCAGCCGCAGGACCCTGCGACGGGCCTGCCCCAGCTGCCTGCGCATGTCTACATGCCCTCATTGACCGGCGCCGGGTTTGTGCGCCTGCCCACCGACACCTTGCGGCTCTGGATGGCGGCGCTGCTGGATTTGGTGGGTGATCGCGCGCGTGACTTCAACGCCGACAGCCTGAAGCTCTCGCGCCTGGACGCCCTGCGTACCAGCGCAGCGCTGGGTGAGGGCGCGGTGTGGCAGGGCGCTGGTGCCTTGCGCGACATGGTGGCGCAGTTGCAGGGCGCTAGCGCCTTGCCCGAGGTGCCGCTGCCTGCCAGCGTGCGGGCCACGCTGCGGCCCTACCAGCAACAAGGTCTGAACTGGCTGCAGTTTCTGCGCGCCCACGGCCTGGCCGGGGTGCTGGCCGACGACATGGGCCTGGGCAAGACCCTGCAGACGCTGGCGCACATCCAGGTCGAAAAAGATGCGGGGCGGCTGACAGACCCTGCACTGGTCATTGCGCCCGTGAGCCTGATGGGCAACTGGCAGCGCGAGGCCGCGCGCTTTTGCCCAGGCCTGCGATGCTTGGTGCTGCATGGCGCGGGTCGCCATGCAGTGGCCGATGAAGTCACCGAACACGATCTGGTCATCGCTCCGTATTCGTTGCTGCAGCGCGACCGTGAGCGCTGGCTGGCACACCAGTGGCACCTGGTCGTGCTGGACGAAGCCCAGAACATCAAGAACGCCAGCAGCCAGGCTGCGCAGGTGGTGGGCGAGCTGCAGGCGCGCCACCGTTTGTGCCTGTCGGGTACGCCCATGGAAAACCACCTGGGCGAGGTCTGGAGCCTGTTCCACTTTTTGATGCCGGGTTTTCTGGGCAGCCAGCAGCGCTTCAAGGAGGTGTTTCGCACGCCCATCGAAAAGCAGGGCGACGGCGCGCGGATGGCCCAGTTGCGCGCGCGCATCACGCCCTTCATGCTCCGGCGGACCAAGGCGCTGGTGGCGGATGAGCTGCCGCCCAAGGTCGAATCGGTCATGCCCGTGGAGCTGACCGGCGCACAGGCCGACCTGTACGAAACCATCCGCCTGGGGATGGAAAAAACCGTGCGTGAGGCCCTGCAGTCCAAGGGGCTGGCCTCATCGCAGATCACCATCCTGGATGCGCTGCTCAAGCTGCGGCAGGTGTGCTGCCACCCGCAGCTGGTGCCGCTGGAAGCAGCCAAGGCCGTGGAGACCTCGGCCAAACTGGACCATTTGATGACGCTGCTGCCCGAAATGTTGGCCGAGGGGCGGCGCATTTTGCTGTTCTCGCAGTTCACCAGCATGCTCAGGCTGATCGAGACCGAGCTGAAAAAGCGCGACCTGCCCTGGGTCAAGCTCACGGGGCAGAGTCAAAAGCGCGACGCGATCATCGAGCAGTTCGCCAGCGGCCAAGTGCCTTTGTTTCTCATCAGCCTCAAGGCGGGCGGGGTGGGGCTGAATCTGCCGCAGGCCGATACGGTGATCCATTTCGACCCTTGGTGGAACCCGGCAGTAGAGAACCAGGCCACCGACCGGGCCCACCGCATTGGCCAGATGCAAAGCGTGTGGGTGATCAAGCTGGTGGCCCAGGGCACGATTGAAGAGAAGATTCTGGCGCTGCAGGAGCGCAAGGCCCAGCTGGCAAGTAGCCTCTACAGTGGTGCGGCCGCCCGCAAGGAGCCGCTGTTCACCGAAAGCGATCTGGCAGAACTGCTGCAGCCGCTATCACTGTCATAGCTGCTGGCGCAGGTTGCACAAGCGTGTGGTGCCATTGAGGCATGACACCGCCCGGCAGGCTGCATGGACACTGGCTTGAGCGCCCTGCCTGAGCGTGTTGACAACAGTTTTCCCTGCCTGCGCCTTTGCACATCAACACTTTGCACGCTACAATACGAATCTCACGACCAAACGGGCGGGTACCAACCGCCCGTTTTTTTTGGTCGAACGCTTTTGGAGCTCGAAGCTGTCGGGGAAGAGTCTCCGGGGGTTATCGGGT
>Ga0307998_1002021_pt1 | contig 10602 bp, 11 predicted proteins | sample Davwhametageno37_FD_203147 | JGI IMG/M metagenome (GOLD analysis project Ga0307998, IMG submission 203147) | Marine microbial communities from Davis Island wharf, Antarctic Ocean - #37 | ecosystem: Environmental > Aquatic > Marine > Unclassified | place: Antarctic Ocean: Davis Island wharf...
AGTGAAAATTAAAAAGAGGACATTCCATAAACTGAATGTTAAATCAATTGAGCTTTCTGAGAAGAAAAACCTTATTTGATGAAAGAGCATAAAAACAATAAAAAGTGCTGCTATACCACTCTTTTCTTGTCTAATAATTTTTCTCCAAGCAAAGTCTAAACTTGGTTTTTCGTAATTCGAAAGTTTTGGTACAAAAGGTGGCACGTCCTTAGACCAATCTGTGTATTCATCACCAAATTTCTTGATTAAGAAAGTTTCCTCAGCATACATTATACGCTCATAATACAACCAGAAACTAAGAATGAAGAAAATGTTGAACGCGATATTTTCAGTCAACATACCTATGCCAAACCACATCAAGAAGTTTCCGAGGTAAAGTGGATGTCGCAATAAAGAGTACATCCCGGTTTTGTTAATACCATCTGCAATTTGTTTGTGTGTATTTCTACCTGAGGTATTTGGTCTAACGAATCCCAAAGTATGCACCCTGACAAATAAGCCGATTAAAGAGACAAGCAAGCAGATGATTTGATATATGTTTCCTTCGAGAAGATATTGTTGTGCTAGTCCATTTTCTAAAGCAGTGTATTGTTCAAAGGCATATAGTGCGAGTGCTGCAACTAAAATGAAAATAGGAAGTGTCCCTCTGTATTTAAATAATTTAACTCCTCTTTTTTCAAATTCTTGGAATAATGCCATAGTTTTTTTTGTAAGACGCCAAAAGTGCAGAAAAAAATGAAATAAAAAAAGCGAACTAAGTAGTTCGCTTTTTTTTTATAAAAATAAGTTGATTTACTTGAACTTGTCAGCTACAATTAATTCTTTTGTTCCGTGAGTGTGGCTGTAAAACCCTTCGCCAGATTTAACTCCCATTTTACCGGCAGTTACCATGTTTACCAACAAAGGACATGGGGCATACTTTGGATTGCCAAAACCTTCGTGTAATACATTCAATATAGATAGACAAATATCTAGTCCAATAAAATCAGCCAACTGCAATGGACCCATTGGATGAGCCATTCCTAGTTTCATTACCGTATCAATTTCTTCAACACCTGCAACTCCTTCGTATAAAGAGTAAATTGCTTCGTTAATCATTGGCATTAGAATTCGGTTGGCAATAAAACCAGGGTAATCGTTAACTTCTGTAGGAGTTTTACCTAATTTCTTAGAAGTTTCCATGATTACTTTAGTCACCTCGTCAGAAGTTGCATAACCTCTTATAATTTCTACCAACTTCATAATTGGTACAGGGTTCATAAAGTGCATTCCAATTACCTTATCAGGCCTGCTTGTAGCGGCTCCAATTTTTGTAATTGAAATGGAGGAGGTGTTACTTGCTAAGATGGTCTCAGGGGCACAAATTGCATCCAATTGCTTAAAAATACTTAGCTTAATGTCTACGTTTTCAGTAGCAGCTTCTACCACTAAATCAGCAGATTTTACTCCTTCTTCTAGCTTTGTAAACGTAACAAGGTTAGAAAGAGTAGCCTCTTTTTGAGCTTCCGTTAATCGCTCTTTAGCAACTAAACGGTCTAAATTTTTTGTAATGGTCTTAATTGCTTTGTCTAAAGATTCCTGCGAAATGTCAATTAGTGCAACTTGGAATCCGAACTGAGCAAAAGTGTGAGCTATTCCATTTCCCATGGTTCCGGCTCCAATAACAGCAACATTCTTCATAATAATTAATTTTTTGAAATGCTAAATTACCCATTGAACTAGGGGAAACAAAACTTATTTTCCTGCGCCTTTTATTACGATCATTACGGTGTAGATCAGAATCTTAATGTCTACCATTAACGACATGTTTTCAATGTAAATAATGTCGTATTTCAATCGCTCTACCATTTGGTCTACGTTTTCAGCATAGCCATATTTAACTTGGCCCCAGGAAGTAATCCCTGGCCTAACTTTTAGCAAGTGGTTATAGTGAGTGGCTTTTTCAACAATTTTATCAATAAAAAACTGCCTTTCGGGTCTCGGACCAACTAGGGCCATTTCTCCTACAAGGACATTATAAAACTGAGGAATTTCATCCAACCTAGTTTTTCGCATAAACCTACCAATCGGAGTAATTCTCGGGTCATTTTCACTTGAAAGAGCGGGTCCAAGCTTCTCCGCATCCGTAAACATAGAGCGGAATTTGTGAATCATAAACGGTTTGCCATGAATACCTATTCTTTCTTGAGAAAAAATAATAGGACCTTTAGAGCTGGTTCTAACAAGTACTGAAACAATCAAATATAGAGGACTAAAAACGGTCAATACAAAAATTGAAATCGCGATGTCCATAATCCTTTTTATGGTTTGTTGCCAAGGAGGCATGATCTCTCTATTGATGATTATTAGTGGAGCACCAAAAATAGAACTCATTTTAACAGAGCCGCTTAAAATGTCATACATATCGGGTATTACCTTTACTATGATATTTAAACCTTCTAGGTCGCTTATGATATTTTCTAAGCTTTTGTGCTCAGAAGATTCAATTGCGATGATGGCTTCTTCGATTTTATACTCTTGAACAATCTGTTTCATTTCCGAGCAGTTTCCTAAAAAAGGGAGATGGTCTTCCAAGAGGTATTCATTCTTTTTATTTACTCGAACAAATCCTACAAATCGATTGCCAAACGACTTTTTTTCACCATTCATTTCTTTAAATAGTTCTACCGCTTTCTCGTTGGAGCCGATTAGAATCGTGTTAAATCCTATTTCTCTAGTTTGAATTCGATAAACCGTTCTACTGGTTATCAAAAACCGAAATAAATAGGTAATTACAAAATGAAAAAATATGATGTATAAATAGGATAAGTAGTAATCTTTATAGGTGTTAATTTCGTCATCCAGAATAAAAATGAAAAACAAAAGAGTGCAGCCTATAATACTCACTGTTAAGGTTTGTCCTAGTTCTTTTAATCTTGATTTTCTGTAAGAATCCGTATAGAATCCCGTTGCTGCGTATACTAGAGTCCAGGCAGTTGGAATTAGCAATAATCCATAAAAAAAGGAGTCGTCTAAATTTAATGGAATGTCGTAACCAAATTTTGAAGGTTCTAAATACATTTTGCGAAACCTAAAAAATAGCGCCCAAGCAATTGCTGCGGCTAAAAAATCGAAGATAACATACTTTAATCCTTGCAATCGTTTATTCAAAACCGAATTAATTTTACATTGTCAATGTAGAACTGCGCTGTTTCTCCCTTGGCTTTTGGAAATCCAATAGATATCGTGTAGTTAAATGCACCCGATAAGGTTGAAAAAACTGTACCTAATTCTATGTAAACCTTCCCGTACGTGGCTCTTGGATTAAAGAATGTCACAGCTTCCTGTGTTGAAGGAGATGTTCCATTGTAAAAAACGCTAATTCCAAATTGATGGGTTGATTTATAATCCATTTCCAGCCAGACTGCTCTACCGTTTCTAGGAATATCAGCGAAAGTTGGGGACCAGGCTTCGAATAAAGTCATGTCCTCAGTCAAATATACATGACCTGAAGAACCTTCAAATGCTTGATTACCTGACACCTTTGCGAATACTGTATCAGATCGAGGATTATAATTAAAGTTTACACCGACCTCAAAGTCTTCCCCAGGCCAAGGCTCATCAAAGATAGCCGTAGTTTCATATGTTATTATTGGAGTAAGTTCCATTCTCATTTCAGGAACGAAGGTTGTATCTATTTGGTAGGTTTTGTAAAATGGATAATCTATTTTTTCATTGGATTTACCATTTTTATAAATAACCCCTCTAATTTTTAAATTTACCCTACCGGTTGCTTGAATTGGAATAAGTGCAGGGAGCTCGAAAATGCCTAATGATTGGTCGTTTATGTATACGTTAATGTCTGTAATTCTATCTGTGCTAGACCCTTGACCAATAGCAGAGGAGAGGATAACATCGTCAATTTTTAAATAACCTGGTACAATCGCTTTTTGGTCTTCGCATGAAAGAAAACTAACCGATACTATAAAGGCTATTAATTGATAGATTTTCTTCATAGAAGAACCTGAGATTTTTCTGGTTTAACGGGCTAAATTCGGAATTATTGCTTAAACAAAAGAATTTTGTTTACTTAACTCTAATTTTTCTATTATTTGGTGCGCTACATCCAATGCTTTGTGCCCATCATAGATACTTACTGGAGGAGTTGTTTTTGTGTTAATCGCCTTGGCAAATGCTGTTAACTCATCTTTAATAGCATTGTTGGATTCAACATCTGGTTTTTCAAAGTAAATTAATTTTTGTCCTTTTCCATCTGGCAAGTCTATGGTTACTGAAAGTGGATCAGGTTCGCCTTCCACATTCGACAAACGAACAACTTCACTCTGCTTTTCTAAAAAGTCGACAGATAAATAAGCGTCTTTTTGAAAAATTCTAGTTTTTCGCATATTTTTCAGCGAAATGCGACTCGTTGTTAAATTGGCAACGCAGCCGTTATCAAATTCAATTCTTGCATTGGCAATATCTGGTGTGTCGCTCACAACAGCCACGCCGCTCGCACTAATTCGTTTAACATTACTATCCACTATGCTTAAAATAATGTCCAAATCGTGAATCATTAAATCAAGAACTACTGATACATCTGTGCCTCTCGGATTAAATTGAGCTAGGCGATGGGTCTCGATGAACATTGGGTTTTTAATGAAGGGCTTCGTTGCTGTGAAGGCAGGATTAAATCTTTCTACATGGCCGACTTGAACAGTAATTTGGGCTTCCTCCGAAAGATTGATGAGCTTTTTTGCCTCCCCCACCGTATTCGTAATCGGTTTTTCTATAAAAACGTGCTTTCTCTGGCGAATTGCTTTATCTGCACATTCGTAATGAGAAAGTGTTGGAGTAACAATATCTATAGCATCAACATTACTTAATAACTCTTCAATTGTGTCAAATGCTTTTAGATTGAATTCAGCAGATATGATTGCAGCGTTCTCTTTATTTGGATCGTAGAAACCTACAAGGGCAAAATCATCATGTTCTAATAGAATTCTAATGTGTATTTTACCTAAATGTCCAGCTCCTAGGACCCCAATCTTTAGCATAATTCAATTTTTCGTAAAGTACGTAAAAGCATGGTTTTATTTTATAAAACTTCGTGCAGGTTTGTTAACATTTTTTTATTGAAAAAGAACTGCAGTAAAGCGAATAAATGAATCATGAATCAAGTTCTTTTGTGAGATGTTAAATGATACTTATAGGCATAAGGGAATGCGCCGGAAATTAGTGAAATTGTTGCGCGCTGAAGGCATAAGCGATGAGTCTGTACTGGAGGCGATTGATAGGGTTCCTAGACATTTGTTTTTAGACAATGCATTTGTAGATTTTGCTTACAAGAATCAAGCTTTCCCAATTGGGTCCGATCAAACGATCTCACATCCTTTTACTGTAGCTTTTCAAACTCAATTATTGGAATTAAAACCAAACGACAAAGTTTTAGAAATTGGAACAGGGTCGGGTTACCAATGCAGTGTTTTAATGGAGATGGGAGTGAAGGTGTTTAGTATTGAAAGACACCGTTCGTTGCACATGAAATCAAAAAAAATGCTAAATAGTTTAGGGTATTTTCCTAAGGTGTTTTTTGGCGATGGCTATAAAGGGCAGCCTTCTTACGCTCCCTTTGATAAGATAATAATTACTGCAGCGGCGCCATTTATTCCGGAAGATTTAAAACAACAATTGAAAGTTGGTGGGTGTATGATTATTCCTTTAGGTGAATCAGAAAAACAAGAAATGCAGCGATTGACAAAGGTGTCTGAAACGGAGTTTAAAATAGAAACCTACGGTGAATTCAGTTTCGTGCCTATGTTGCAGGATAAATCTTTTAAAAGTTAAACAATAACTGATTTACTTTTCGGTTATTTGTTAAAATGATCAAACAAATGAAACTAACCAATACTCTCACTTTATTCGCAGCGGCGTTACTATTCTCAATTTCAAGCACGGCGCAAAATACCGAAAACGACTTTTTACCAAAGAAAGGTGATTTTGGTACCAGCATATTGGTAAGTGGTTTAATTGACAACATAAATTTGAGCCCGAATAAAAGTAGCTACGGACAAAATATTTTGTTCGCTAAATACTACTTGGAAGACGACTTAGCTCTGCGAGTAGGACTTGGCTTTAGTTTGAGTAGGTCAGTGAGTGAAAGTTCTGACAGTTCAGGTTTGTTTTTAAATGAAGTGGATTCAATGCGAAGAAGTTCTAGTATGAATATTTCGTTCGGAATAGAAAAGCATTTAACCGACAACAGGAGGTTAGATCCTTATGTATTTGGTCAGTTGGACTTATCATTTATCGGAAAATCAAAAACAGAAACAGACGTAAGACAAATCTCTACGATTGGAACAGCATCAAACAATAGAGAAGTTATTCGTGATGGAGGATTCGCAATTGGAGTTAACGCAGGTGCAGGGTTTAATTACTTTTTAGCAAAGAATTTTAGTGTTGGTAGCGAAGTTTACCTTGGACTGCAATATGTTTCTCTTGGTGGAGGAATTTCAGATAATGCAACGAATACGACCGCAGGGGGTAACAGATCCTCCACTTTTAATTCGAGAGAAGACATTACAAAAACAACAAATCTAAATGTTGCACCAACGGCAGAGATTAATTTCTCCTATTTCTTTTAACAGCCTATATAGCTTCCAAACCCAAAGAGGATTAATAGCCAGATAATTCCTTTTGTAAGAAAAAATAGAAAACCTCCAACTCCTAATCTTTTTAACCAAAGGTTGAGTTTTGATGGTGATTCTTTCATTTTATAGGCGAATCAATTTTTGAATTCTATTTTGTGAGTCGATTTTTTGCAAATGCTGAAATAACTTTACTGTGGCTAAAGCATCTCCTGATGCTCTATGTCGGTTAGGAACATCAATATCTAAATGCAAACAAATTTTGCCTAAGCCATGGTGACTTGCTTCAGGAATTAATGTTTTAGATAATTCTAACGTACAAAGTCTCTCGCTCTCGAACTCTATACCTGCCTTTAGTAACTCATCTTTTATAAAACTATAATCAGATTTTACATTGTGCGCAACAAAGCAAGTTCCTTTAAGAACTGCTGCAACTTCATCTGCAATTTCAGCAAAAACGGGAGCCTCTGCTGCCATTTTATCAGTAATTCCTGTCAATTTCTGAACATAAATAGGAATCTTTCGCTCTGGATTGACAAGTGTATTGTATTCCTTCACGATTTCTTTCCCATCGTAAACATAAATCGCTATTTCAGTTACCCTTCCAATTTTGGAGTTTCCTCCAGTTGCTTCAATATCAATAATCGAGTAGAATTTGCTCATTTAGTTTACAAAAGTACGAATAGCAAATGTTGGATAGAATCTCTCTGAACTATTTTTTTGTTTTTGTTGGTTCATAGATAATTTGTCAAAGGCTTTTGGAATTGCTTTAGTGTCCTTATTTTTAGCAAAAATATAATGTTATGGCGAGTAGAAGAAAATTTAAAAAACAAATTAAAAACAGAACCAACTTATTAATCGAAGATGCTTTTATTGAGAGTATTAACGGTGACGCAAAGGAAGCTGTAAAAATGGATTCAATTATTGACGAGGTCATTGATGAGCGCCATGTGATGTTGAATAAAGTTTGTGCGTACCCAAATCGTGAAAGTAGAGCTAACATTAAAGCGCACTTTAACCAAATTGGTGCTGAATTACAAGAAAGAGCTTCAGCTTATGAAAAGAAAATTGGTCGAGTAGGCTAGTTTATGAAGTTACTTTTATCCCGACTGGGCCCCGGACTTTTATATGCGGGCGCAGCAGTTGGAGTGTCTCACTTGGTGCAGTCTACAAGGGCGGGTACGAACTATGGAATGTTAATGGTGTTGGTGGTTATTGCTGCCAACATCATTAAATACCCTTTTTTTAAAGCAGGACCATTATATGCAGCAACCCATAAAAAGAGCTTGCTAGAGGCTTTTCATGACCATGGTAAGCTGGCAATGGCATTGTTTTACGTCCTCACAATTTCTGGCATGTTTACCGTGCAGGCGGTCGTTACGCTTCTAACAGCAAGTGTATTCTCCTCTATTTTCGATTTAACTTTTCCGCTTTGGGCCGTTTCTGGGGCATTGTTACTGATTTGTTCCGCCATATTATTAATTGGAAAGTTCAAAGTGCTTGACAGCATCATGAAAACGGTAATACTGCTATTGACGGTTACAACGATAATTACTTTAATTGCTGCCTTCGTTTTTGATCGGGGAAATGATAATTCTGAGAAGTACTTTTCTTTAGCAAGCAATGCTGATTTATTTTTTTTAATTGCGTTGATTGGGTGGATGCCTGCTCCGCTTGATATTTCATTGTGGCACTCGGAGTGGACGCTAGAGGCAGCGAAAAGCACTGGGCAGGATATGAATGTGAAAAAGGCGATGTTTGATTTTAACGTGGGGTATTGGGGAACTACCCTTTTGGCTTGTGCTTTTGTAGTATTGGGAGCTTTAATCTTAAGAGGAGGTGGTACCCAATTACCATCAAGTGGTGTTGCCTTTTCTGGGCAGCTCATCAACATGTATGTCTCAACTCTGGGTAATTGGTCGTTTTTATTCGTGGCTTTGGCTGCTTTTACAACCATGTTTAGTACCACATTAACCGTTTTAGATGCATACCCAAGAGTTTTGTCTAAAGCTTTAAATTTGAGTTTTCCATCGCAAAAAAGTACTCCGTACAACTATTTGCTTATTGCGGTTGCAGTAGGAGCGCTTTTTGTATTGGTTTTTCAATTGGAAAATATGAAGCAGTTGGTAGATTTTGCAACGTCAGTTTCGTTCTTAACTGCTCCTTTTTTAGCAAGTTTAATTTATGCTGTGGCAAGAAAAAGCAAGGACTTTTTTTCACCTCTAGAGCTTGTTATTGCTTGGTTTGGGTTGGCATTTTTATATGCGTTTAGTAGTTATTTTATTTGGATGAAATGGCTCGCATAACTTCCCAATTTTATGAATTAGAATGGAAATTCTTACTAGTGTTTGGCTTATTTGTTAGCCTCATTTTACTAAATTTAGTGGGTCTTATTTCATGGTCTATACCTTGCGCGATTAAACACTTTGTGCATTTAGAGTGCTTTGCTTGTGGAACAACTGAAGCGATTAAACACTTATTTCTTGGAAATATCAGTGACTCTTGGAAAAGCAACCCTTTGGGAATAATTTTAAGTAGCTACTTTTTAGTTAGAATACTATATTTGACAATCAATACCATACATCGCTCATGAAAACATTAAAAGAATTGTCGCAATCGGGTTATAATTTTGAACCCTCTCAGTATTTTTTAAAAGGATGGAAATTGCTCTCAAAGCACTTGGGTCCGCTCGTTGGAATGACGTTGTTGTTTGTTCTGATTGGAATTTTTGCAGGTTCTATACCGTATATAAATTTGATCTCTAATTTATTGGGGGTTATTTTATTTGCAGGGTTTTACATATTCCTTGGTAACTCCATGGATGGTACACAGGATGCAAAAGACTTTTTTGGGGGCTTTCAATTTGCTGGGGAGATAATTGGTCAACGTCTTGTTTTTATTTTGTTCTTTATCCCGTTTGTATTGGTCATATTTCTCTTGGGATTTCCGGTGTATGAGCTTGTCGAAGTGTTTAATCAGAGTATGACACCTGAGGAGTTAGGAGAAATAATAGGAGCAAATATTGCGAGTAATGGTCTGATGATGTTTCTTGCAATCTTTGTGCTCTTTGTTGGCGGTATGTATCTGTATGTTTCTTACATATTTGCAATTCCCCTGATAGTAGTGGGAAAGCTTAAGTTTTGGAATGCAATGGAAACCAGTAGAAAGGTAGTTGGGAATCACTTCTATTCTTACTTCTTTAGCATTATTGTATTGTCTCTATTGGTGGCAGTAATGGTTGTTTTTACATGTGGTCTTGGAATATTTATAGCACTTCCGCTGATGAGTTGTGTCGTGTACAGCGCTTTTGATGAAATATTTAAACCTCATGATGATGGGCAGAGATCAGTTTTAGATGAGTTTGGAAGTTCTCCCGGTGAGTCTAATTCCGAAGCTGAGCTAGATTAAAGTAAACCTCTCGATTTTATTTTTAAATAAGTGTTGATGCTGTTCACGGTTAAATCTTCTGGTAAAGTAGAAATGGTATAAATCCCTGCCATGTTCAATTCTTGGGTAATTCGTTGCTTCTCTTGCAGGAATTTTTCAGCAATACTTTGATCGAAAAAGTTTCGTTCACCGTTGGTTTTGTGGTTGGCAAGTGTTACAATTTCTTCATTTAAGAAGGAAACAATTACCAGCAAGTGAGATTTTGATATTGCTTTCAAGTATTTCATTTGACGGTTTAAACTTACCATAGAGTCAAAGTTGGTATACATAATAAGCATGCTTCTGTCTTTCATTCTAAGGCGAATATTTTTATAAAGACGAGAAAAGTCAGTATCCTTTTGTCTTATTTTTTGATGGTATAGTTCTTGGCTTATTTTTGATACTTGATTTCCGAAAGACTGCGCAGGCAACCACGTTCCAATAACATCTGAAAATGTAATTAAGCCAACTTTGTCGCCTTTGTGTTTCGCAACACCAGCCATAGAAAGCGAAGAGTTTACCGCATAATCAAACAATGAGAGACCGTTGA
>Ga0307998_1002022_pt1 | contig 10602 bp, 6 predicted proteins | sample Davwhametageno37_FD_203147 | JGI IMG/M metagenome (GOLD analysis project Ga0307998, IMG submission 203147) | Marine microbial communities from Davis Island wharf, Antarctic Ocean - #37 | ecosystem: Environmental > Aquatic > Marine > Unclassified | place: Antarctic Ocean: Davis Island wharf...
GATATTCTAGACGGAATTCTGGAACATATTCTATTTCATCATCAGTATCTTGACCGAAACCAGTGCTAGCGCAAAGAATAATTGCGAGAATTAGAATGAAGTATTTCTGTTGTTGAAACATTTTTTCAATAATACGGCCTAAAAGCAAAAAAGCGGCCAAAAGCCGCTTTTTTGAAATAATATAGAATTCAATTAATTAGTGAGCTGCTAAATAATCAGCAACACCATCATGAGTATCTGTCATTGCATCGTCACCTTTCATCCAATCTGCAGGACAAACTTCACCGTTTTCTTCAAAATGTAATAAAGCATCAACCATTCTCAAAGCTTCGTTTACACTTCTTCCTAATGGGAAGTTATTTACTACTTGGTGCTGAACAATACCTTCTTTGTCGATAAGGAATAATCCTCTGTAAGCGATCATTGGTCCAGTAGCAATTAATTGACCATCTTCATCTACATCGTAATCTCCAGCTAAAACACCGTAATTTGCAGAAACACACTTAGAAGTGTCCGCTACAATTGGGTAATTAACACCTTTAATTCCACCGTGTCCTTTTTCCATTTGCAACCAACCCCAATGAGATTCAGGAGTATCTGTAGAGCATGCTACTACTTCAACGCCTCTTTTCTTGAACTCATCTAGCTTAGATTGAAAAGCGTGTAATTCTGTAGGGCAAACAAACGTGAAATCCTTTGGGTAAAAGAAAAATAACACGTGACTTTTTCCTACGAATTGATCCAATGAAAATCCATCTACAACTTCGCCACCATTCACTACTGCTGATTCTGAAAATGAGGGTGCCTTTTGTCCTACTAATACTGACATATCTTTTTGTTTTTAATGTTTTTAATTTTGCGATGCAAAGATAGCTGATATCACCAATCTTAAAATCGAATAAAAGTGGTTTTATTGTTAACCTTTTTAAATGCGCATTGTTCTATCTAAACATTCAAAAAATCATCTAGTGAAAACACTCAAAGTTAATCTACTCCTAGTCTTATTCTTAATATTAGCCTCAACAGTCACAGCCCAAACCGGAAGCGTAAAAGGAGTTTTATTGGATGAAATCAGTAATTCGCCTATTCCCTTTGCCAACATTATTATTAAAGGAACAACTAAAGGAACCGCAACAGATTTTGATGGAAATTTTTTGATTGAAGGTATAGTGCCTGGTTTTGTTCAATTACAAATATCTGTGGTTGGTTACAAACCAAAGATGTCAGGAGATATTAATGTAATATCCGGTCGACAAACCAATTATAACGTGAAAATGGAGCAATCTTCTACAGAAATGAATGAAGTAATAGTAGAAGCAGAGGCATTCTCAAAAACCATGGAAAGTCCATTGTCAATGCAAACTATTAGTGTGGCTGAAATTGAACGAGCTGCTGGAGCAAATCGCGATATTTCTAAAGTTGTTCAATCATTCCCGGGAGTTACTTCAACCCCTGCTTTTCGAAATGATATTATTATAAGGGGTGGAGCTCCCAATGAAAATCGATTTTATTTGGATGAGATAGAAGTCCCTAATATCAATCACTTTCAAACTCAAGGTGCTTCTGGCGGACCAGTTGGAATAATCAATGTGAATCTAATTCGAGAAGTTGATTTTCAAGCAGGAGCATTCCCAGCAGCAAGAGGAAATATGTTGAGTTCCCTATTAACGTTTAAACAACTTGATGGTAATTCAGAAAAATTGAAAGGCAAGATTACTGTTGGTTCTTCTGATATAGGTCTTACGCTTGATGGTCCATTGGGAAAGAAAACAACTTTTGTTTTTTCTGCGAGACAATCTTATTTACAGTTTCTTTTTACGGCTCTGGGATTACCTTTTTTACCAACTTATTGGGATTATCAAACTAAGGTGAAGCACAAAATCAATAGCAAAAATGAGATAAGTTTCATAAGTATAGGTGCATTAGATAAAAATGTACTAAACTTAGATGCAAACGAAACAGAACAGCAACGTTATGTTTTGAATAACCTTCCTAGTTCTGATCAATGGAATTACACCATTGGAGCAGTTTACAAGCATTTTCAGGAAAATAGCTTTCAGACGTATGTTGTGAGTAGAAATATGCTGAATAATGAGGCAGAGAAATACACGAACAATGACGAGAGTTCAGAAGATAATTTGACTCTTCGGTATAAGTCTCAAGAAATTGAAAACAAATTCAGATTTGAAAATACAACGAGAGTCAAGGATTGGAAATTTGTAGGGGGTATAAATTATGAATTTGCCAAATACAACACCCAAACCTTTAATCGGATTTTCTTACCAGCAAGTCCAGTGGCACCAGCACGATTGGATACATTCAACTTTAGTTCAGAATATAACATGAACAAATTTGGTGCGTTTTTTCAGGTAAGTAAACGATTGTTAGAAAGTAGACTGAATGTGAGTTTTGGTATTAGAACAGATATAAATGATTTTAATAGTGAAATGTCTAACCCGATAAATCAACTTTCGCCTAGAGCAAGTTTGGCTTATTCATTAAATGAGAAATTTTCCTTGAATTTGGCTGCAGGTCGATTCGCTCAATTGCCACCATATACTGTGTTGGGCTTCCAAAGGAATGGTGAATTCGTAAATAAGACAAATGGTGTAAAGTACATAAAGGCCAATCATTTGAATGGAGGTCTCGAGTATCGGCCAAAGTCTTCTTCCAGAATTACGGTTGAAGGTTTTTATAAATTCTATCAAGATTACCCAATGCTTATCGATAAGGGAGTTAGCTTGGCCAATTTAGGCGCTGATTTTGGTGTAATTGGAAACGAAGAAGTTACTTCAACATCAGAAGGTCGTGCTTATGGAATTGAATTAATGGCGCAGCAGAAACTATACAAAGGCTTTTATGGCATCTTAAGTTATACTTGGGTGCGCAGTGAGTTTACCAATATCGATGGTGTTTTTGCTCCATCTGCTTGGGATTCTGAGCACTTAGTTTCCGCAACCTTAGGCAAGAAGTTGAAAAATAATTGGGAAGTTGGAGCAAGATGGCGTTTTGTAAGTGGTCGTCCTTCTACGCCATACTTAACTGGAGTATCCGCATTGCGTCCGGTGTATGATGTGAATCCTGCTGGAGTGTTAGATTATGCAAATGTAAATGGAGATAATCTAGGAGAGTTTCACCAATTGGACGTGCGTGTAGATAAAATCTGGAATTTTAAAAAATGGTCGTTGAATCTGTATATAGACATTCAGAATTTGTACAATTTTCAAGCTAAGGAACAACCAATTTTATTCCCTTTTGAAGATGATAATGGGAGTCCAATTATTACTAATCCAGATGCGCCATATGCTGAACAAACTTATGCTCTGCAACAAATTCCTAATACGACTGGAACAGTATTGCCAACAATTGGGGTGATTATTGATTTTTGATAATCTCAAGATTTTTGAAAAAAAAGCCCTGCAATGTGCAAGGCCTTTTTAGTTTAAGCGTTCTGTTTTTCAATTCGTTTGAAGAGTAGATAAGAATATACACTTCCATATAGTGTTCCTCCTAGAATTAAAACCACAATCAGTTTAAGAGCATATTCCTGTGGAATAAATGCAAGAACAATTGCACTTATAATTCCTGAAAAGAAAAATAGTCTTCCAATTAGTCTATGTGTTTTTTTCCAAACTACTTCACTTTCTAGCGTCCATGGTGTTCTAAACCCAACGAAATAATTGGGTTTTACATTTTGCAAGTAGTTGCCCAACAATGTAATTAAGAAAGCTAGAGCAAAAGTTATTGCATAACCCATGTTTTCTATAACTCCATTTGCATTCATTACTATAATCATAGCAACTGCAGCAATGAACAGTTGAATGATTACTCGCAGTTTATCGTAGGAGTTATCGTACTTTTTTAAGTTTCCTTTAGGGTCGAAATTGGGTGTAAATTTCATAATGACATAAAGCAAAACTTGCATTCCGGCTACGAGAATCCACAGTGTTGATTTTGGACTGAAATCGTCAGCAACTCCGTTTGCGTCAAAATGGGTACCTACAGTTTCTGGTAGCCCACTATATACCGCCGCAAAGTATAGGATTGGAACGAGAATGATTACCCATAATATGCCTTCAATTGCTCCTTTATTATTTTTCATTTTCTTGAGATTTAAAAGTTAAAAACCAATTAATTATATCGTCCATTACCGTTGTGTTAAGAGAGTAGCGGATAAACTGCCCATTTCGGTGGCGTTCGACCAATTCGGCCTGTTTCAGAATATCTAAGTGATGAGAAATACTAGGTTTAGAAATATTGAATAAGTCCGCTATTTCGCCCGCTGTCATATCACCCTCCCGAAGTTTGTCTAAAATCTCCCTGCGGGTATTATCGTTTAATGCTTTGAATAATTTGTTCACAAATTAGATATTTAGATAAATATCTAAATATTATTTGAAAAGTCAAGCATTTTTTGATTTATTTTAAACGGATTTATTTAACTGACAAACAAGGGGGGTAGGGCTCGGTAGTAAATGTTGGAATCTAAAAAAAAATGTGCTTTCTCTGCTAAACCTGAACTTGATCCGCTTCAAATCGCTCAAAGAACAATTCGGTCATTTTTACAATATTTTGTAATTCAGCATCTATTTTTTCGTTAGAATCTGCGTTTTTAGCTTTTTGAACTGATGCTAGAATTGGCTCCAACACTTTGTGTAATTCTTCGTGCTCCTCACCTTTCATTGAGCAGTTTTTAATAATGTAATCACACTGGTAATCTATCTCTCCAAGTAATACAGCGTAATTTTTATTTTCCTCTTGCATCTCATTAAATGAAATGATCATATGCTGAATCATCAACATACCTTCAGAAGTTTCAGCATTAGCTTTCATTTTTTTAGGTGTCTCAGGTTCTTGATTTTCAGTTTTGACTTCTTTGCTTTCAGAAGTAGATGCTCCACAACCGGTAATAACTAATATTGATAGAAGTACATAGATGAAATATCTCATAACTAAATATTTTTTCACAAAAGTAGGCTTATTAACAGCTTTTTGAAATGGATAACAAGGTGAACCACTACATTTGTTTTATGTGTAAAATTTTATTGCTCGTAATTTTAGTTTCAATAAGTTTTGGTGGGTTTGCGAGTAAGCTCTTGTTGCCTATGGACGATACTCAAAAGAACCATATGAAATCCTACGGGGTTGCTTTTTGGGTTCTAGAACGCGAGGTAACGGTAGAGTGGCTGTTGAATTATCGCGGCGGGAGTTTTATGATTCCTTATTCTAAGGATATCGAGGCTGAATGCATAATACGAGGGGTTACATACTTAACAATAGCCAATGCACAAGCGACGGCTATCAAACAAGAAATAGCTAATCCAGAAGTAAATATGGAGGTGGTGAAATTGGAAAAAGCTCCTAAAATCGCTGTGTATTCACCAAAAGGAAAACAGCCATGGGATGATGCAGTTACTTTGGTCTTATCTTACGCTGAAATCCCATATACCGTTATTTACGATGATGAAATTATTAGTGGTGAATTACATCTCTATGATTGGTTGCATTTGCATCATGAAGACTTTACAGGGCAGTACGGTAGATTTTATGCGAGCTATAGAAATGCACCTTGGTATCAAGCTCAGGTTAAAGAATTTGAAGCAACTGCAGAGCGATTAGGTTTTAGTAAAGTAAGTGAACTTAAATTGGGTGTAGCGCTCAAGATTAAAGAATACACAGCAGGGGGGGGGTTTGTATTTACGATGTGCTCTGGTACAGATAGCTATGATATCTCACTCAGCGCTGAGGAAGTAGATATTTGTGAATCTATGTTTGATGGTGATCCTGCCGATCGTAATGGTCACAACGAATTGAATTACGATAATACATTTGCATTTCGTGATTTCCTCATAAGTCGAAATCCAATGGAATATGAGTTTTCTAATATTGATGCAACCCCCTTACATTCTCGTACGCCGGAGAATATTGATTATTTCACGTTGTTTGAGTACTCGGCAAAATGGGATCCTGTTCCTACAATGTTATGCCAAAACCATACAAGCAGAGTAAAAGGATTTATGGGTCAAACAACAGCATTTAACAAAGGATTTATAAAGCCAGGCGTGCTAATTATGGGTGAGAATAAATCATTAAATTCTGCAAAGTATATTCATGGTAAGTTTGGTAAAGGTCAATGGACTTTTTATGGTGGACATGATCCTGAAGATTATCAGCATTTTGTAGGTGACCCTCCAACAGACTTGGATTTGCATCCTAATTCTCCAGGTTATAGATTAATATTGAACAATGTACTATTTCCTGCTGCTCGAAAGAAAAAGCAGAAGACCTAGTAGACTATCAACAACTTTAAACCACCGAGATAAGGTTCCTCCTTTAGTTTTTATAGTGAGTATTAAAAACTCGGAAGTCTAATTTGATGAAAGCTCCGATTTATTTTCGTTTGTTGTTTTTAGAATAAAATCCAGTTTTTGACCGAGTTGATTCGTTAGCAACAGATGAGATATTTTTGAGTTCGATTTAATGGTTATCGAATTGCCAACTTTCGCAGGGTTAGGAAAGATTGATAATTCGTTGTAATTGGTAAACATAAGGATGCTACTAGTAGCTTATCCTGAAGCTATGTTTACCGAATCAGTCCACTTATAAGCAATGATTAGATTGGAGTTTCTATTCGAGAAGTCCATTTTAGGTACAATTCCATTTAAAAAATTTGAATTTCAATGGTACTTGTGCATTCCAATTCAGATTTAAGAGGAGTGAATCGAACCTGAGGATTATTTCTTGATCCGTGAACTATATATATGGGTAAGCCCAATGCATATTGACGTTTAGTATCAAATTACAACCAATTATCAATCAAACTCATGATTTTTGAATCCTATTTATCAATATTTAAAGAATGTACCCCTGGCATTAGAGTGCGGCTGTTAATCGCAGAATAGGAGCTAGGTAAATAAATGCTGAGTTTATTGCGAGGATTAGTTTAGAATTTGCTGTCAATAATGGTTTGAGAGGAGACTGAAAACCCAGCTAAAATTCCGATTGCGAATAATAATTTTTTCATAGGTATATATTCTGAATTACTGTAAAGACCTCCTATTCAGAAATATGTATTTGATGTGACTTTTGTTGTCGCGTTATTAAGAAGATTGGATATTTTTGCACTCGAATTAAAAAACTAGATAACGACATTCGATAGTTATCGGAATGTAGACATCTATTAGCGAGAGATGCCGAAGTGGCGGAATTGGTAGACGCGCTGGATTCAAAATCCAGTTCCTTCTGGGAGTGCGGGTTCGATTCCCGCCTTCGGTACTAAAATCCTCAATCTTTTCAGAATGAGGATTTTTTAGTTTAAAAACAGGAGTATTTAATGCTATCTCCTTGAATAAGGATCATTAACCAAATTAGATATCAAGCTTGACGAGTGCAACTAAAAACCACTCCAATGTTAAGAGCCTATTTTTAAGATTAAAGTAATCATATGGTTTCAGTTTATACTCTGCACTCGGAAATAAGAGATAGTTTTTGCATAAAAGCAAGAAAGCAACCTAATTTTGCACGCTAGTAATGTAGGATTTTTTTGACCTGTTTTTAGTGTTCTATAAATTAACTATTAAAGTTCAGATCTAAACTCTTTATTTATTAGTCCTTCTGTCTTTACCTTGGGTTCTTTTCAGTTTTACATGTCGTTTTATTTTTATGCATAGTGGTTGGATATTTCAGCTTAGCAATAACTCTTGAACACAATAAACGCTGGTTATTAAAGCGTCGATTTCTTTGTTATTATAGCGCAAAAGAGTTTTAGAATTGTCGTTAATTGGGCATTAAAAAAGGTCTTATAATCTTGCGATTATAAGACCTTTTATTATTATCCTACTAGAGTATTAAAAAAATGTCAATTTAAAAGATCACTTTGTTATAGCGAGTATTTAGGAGTATAAACTGACTTACTGTATTTAATTTAAATCATTTACTCTTTAAAAACCTTGAATTCTTGAATTGAGCCATTAGCACTTACTTTCAAAAGATAAAGACCTTTTGATTGCTCTTCAAGATTAATGATTTTCAATTCTGATTTAATGATTAAACGTCCTGAAGTATCATAAACCTTTACATCTTCAAAGTTTACCGCGTCAATAGTCAGTTTGCCAGTGGTTGGATTAGGATATATTTTTATTGGACCATTGAAAACAGTTTGAATGACTCCAACTGTTTTTACACTAGAACATATTGAGGTATCTATACACCCAACACCATCTCTAGTTATTTCTACTGCATACAAACCATTTGCTGCAGCGGTAAAAGATTGACCAATTTCTCCAGCTAAAGCAGTATAGTTATTCTCGCAATCCAACCACTGATATTGAGCTCCAGATTCTGAGACCGTTAACGTCTCCTCTGAGGTGCTAACGTTTTTATTAATTGTGGTAAAGGTCAATTTTAGACTTACGATACTATCACATCCGCCTGAAGTTATTAGAGTATATTTTGCGGTAGAGTCACTCGAGGTATATGTCACCCCATTAATCCATATAAATGTGTCACATGCTGTTTGAACGTCTATTGCTGTTGTAGAATAATTAATTGTTAAATCAAGTGTAATCACTGAATCACAACCTGCTACATTTACCAGAGTATCTTTAGCGGTAGTATTACTTGACGTGTACGTTTTGCCATCTATCCATTTGTAGCTCTCACAAGCGGTTTTAACATCGGTACTTGCGGTGCTCTTTTTAATAGTTAAATTAAGTGTAACCACTGAATCACAACCTGCTGCATTTACTAAGGTATCTGTAGCTACATTATTACTTGCTGTATAGGTTTTGCCATCTATCCATTTGTAGCTATCACAAGCGGTTTTAACATCGGTACTTGCGGTGCTCTTATTAATGGTTAAATTAAGTGTAACCACTGAATCACAACCTGCTGCATTTACCAGAGTATCCTTAGCGGTAGTATTACTTGACGTGTACGTTTTGCCATCTATCCATTTGTAGCTATCACAAGCCGTTTTAACATCTGTACTTGCGGTGCTCTTATTAATGGTTAGACTAAGTGTAACCACAGAATCACAACCTGCTGCATTTACCAGAGTATCCTTAGCGGTAGTATTACTTGACGTGTACGTTTTGCCATCTATCCATTTGTAGCTATCACAAGCGGTTTTAACATCGGTTGCTGTGGTGCTCTTATTAATGGTTAAACTAAGTGTAATCACCGAATCACAACCTGCTGCATTTACCAGAGTATCCGTGGCTGTGCTATTACTTGCTGTGTAGGTTTTGCCATCTATCCATTTGTAGCTATCACAAGCGGTTTTAACATCGGTTGCTGTGGTGCTCTTTTTAATGGTTAAATTAAGTGTAATCACCGAATCACAACCTGCTGCATTTACCAAAGTATCCGTAGCAGTAGTATTACTTGCAGTATAAGTCTTACCATCTATCCATTTGTAGCTATCACAAGCTGTATGTACATCGGTTGCTGTGGTGCTCTTATTAATGGTTAAACTAAGTGTAACCACTGAATCACAACCTGCTGCATTTACCAGAGTATCCGTAGCGGTAGTATTACTTGACGTGTACGTTTTGCCATCTATCCATTTGTAGCTATCACAAGAGGTTTTAACATCGGTACTTGCGGTGCTCTTATTAATGGTTAAACTAAGTGTAATCACAGAATCACAACCTGCTGCATTTACTAAGGTATCCTTAGCGGTAGTATTGTTGGCTGTGTAGGTTTTTCCATCTATCCATGTATAGCTATCACAAGCGGTTTTAATATCTGTTGCTGTGGGAGAAGGAATAGTAACTTTAACACTATCGGTACAACTACCAACACCATCAGTTGCAGTTACAGAGTAAATAGTCGTTTTTGTTGGTGAAACATTTGTCGTAAGTGTTGTATCTCCTGTGGACCATTTGTATTTATAAGCTGATGCATTCGCAGTATGAGTGCTTATTGTAAGAGAAGTCCCAGAACAAATGGTTGTATCTCCTTGCAGTATTTCTGAATTTATTAAACTAACATATACAGAATCCGCTGCAGTGCAACCTATGGCGTTAGTAACAGTTAGGTTATATATTCCTGAACTTGTAAGAGAGACTTGTTGTGCGCTATCTCCTTGACTCCACTTGTATTTAGACCACCCAGCCCCAGCATCAACTATTGCAGTATCTACTCCACAATAGGTAATTGTGTCATTTGTAAATGAGTAAGTTGGAACATCTACTGTAACCGTCATTGTATCATAGCAAGTAGATACACCGTCTGTAATGGTCACGTAATAATCTGTTGTCTTAGATGGAGAAACATTAATGGTAGCTGTAGAATCTCCTGTTGACCATGTAAATTTATAAGCCTTAATAGGTGTATAACTAATTACTACGATACCTGATCCACCAACTCCACCATTGTTCGTTCGGTTATAGTGAGACCCACCACCGCCACCGCCACCGGTGTTAGCGCCAGCATTTCCACCGGGTTTGTTTGTTTGACTGTTCCTATTACCTCCGCCGCCTGCAGATCCGTTGTTTAATCCAGCTCCACCAGTAGTAGATCCGACAGCACCGCCGCCACCGCCGCCAATACCGCCATTGCCACCGTTTTGTGAGTAGCCGCCACCGCCACCGCCACCAG
>Ga0307998_1002023_pt1 | contig 10598 bp, 8 predicted proteins | sample Davwhametageno37_FD_203147 | JGI IMG/M metagenome (GOLD analysis project Ga0307998, IMG submission 203147) | Marine microbial communities from Davis Island wharf, Antarctic Ocean - #37 | ecosystem: Environmental > Aquatic > Marine > Unclassified | place: Antarctic Ocean: Davis Island wharf...
AGCAGTTGCATCACTCACTAACAAAGGTTTTGCAAAACTCATATATTGAAAAATCTTGTTTGCATAGGTTGTATCGTGGTGTAAATTCCGATGCAAAGGAGAAATACAGATGTCACTTGCTAAAATATACGATTGAAACAAACTTTGATCTTTCCACCCTAAAAAATCTACATATGGCTCTATTTGCAAATCTTTAACTAACTTTTTTAAGACGCTATCAGATGCGTTTTTGCCTACGATCACTAATTTTACGTTATCAATTTTATTCTTAACTGTTGCTATTGATTTTATAGCCGTTTTTAAACCTCTTCTAATTCCTGTGTCTCCAATGTATAATAAAACAAACCTATTAGAGTATTGATTTATAATTTCTGGCAGTGGCCTTGGGTTTTCATAAAAATGCGCTCGCACTGTATTTGGAACGTCAATAATTTTACTGGCATCAACAGGCACTCTATTTAAAATCTCTTCTTTCGCTTCTTTAGTTACCACGACAACTTTTGTAGCTTTCAATATAAATTCCTCTTCTTTGAGTTTCCATTTTTTAGACGAGATCAAATATTTCCCCGGAAATTTAGATAAATGTGGATAAAACTTCATGATTTCTGGTCTATTTTCATGCAAATCTAAAACCACTGGAAGTTGATGCTTTTTATTTACACTAAAAACAGAGGCTGCAATTCTCATATCATGTATATGCAAAGCTTCCACTTTATTTTCTTTGATAAACTGATGAATCTTAGCTTTCATTAAAAAAGTATAGAAAGGGATCGTGTATGCTAAAGCAGATAATTTATAGTCTAATTTATTTGATAAAAATCTTTTAACCTGAATTCCATTGATGACCTCAGATGGCTTTTGCTGCCCATACTGCAAGCAAAACAAAAAAACTTCATGGCCATTTTTCACCAAAGAAACTGCTTCATTCTCTACTCTAGGATCTGGAGGAAACTCAGCATCTAAAATCATTCCTATTTTCATACGCTCTTTTTTTCTGCAAAAACAGCATAATATCTTGGCGTAAACGTTCTTAAAATAGGCCTAAAACCGATCTTATTTATTGGACTCGTCCATTTTTCTGTCTCTTTAATTTGCCAACCTGCTTTTTCTAATAACCAATCAAATTGCCAATCTTCAAATTCGTGATAATGCCGATCCCACATATCCGTTTTACTTCTATACGCAGAAGCAAACCAAAGATTCAGCGGAATTGTAGCCACTATTTTTACGGCTTCAATTGCTCTCAATACATTAAAAGGAGCTATTAGGTGTTCAAATATTTCAAAGGCTGTTACTGCGTCTACCTTGTGTTTTTTTACAGTTTCTGGTAAAACATCTAAGTCCTCTCCTAACGTATTAATGACGGTATATCCGTTTTGTTCCATAATTTCAGAAAACGGATTTCTAATTCCTAAATCTAGAATTGTAGCTGGAGCAGGAATTGCTTTTTGAAGAAAAGCCAATGTATGTTCGTATCTTTTAGAGGGTAGTTTACTATACATTATTTGTGTTTTTTTTCTTGTCATAAAAAAACCAACCTATAGAAACAAAGAATAGTAAAGCATAAGATATGAAAGAAAACACTTTCCCTTGTTCAATTACCTTTGGCTCAAATTTGAATTCTATTTCATGCGCACCTGCGGGAATCTTCATTCCTCTTAAAACATAATTTACCCTAAAATGAGGTGTTAATTTTCCATCAATATAACTGTTCCACCCTTCTTTGTAAAAAATTTCAGAGAAGACTGCAAATTGTGCGGATGCTGTTTTAGCGCTATAATTTAAAGATGTTACGTTGCTATTTACCAAGTTTATCGCAGCCGTTGAATCTGGCTGAATAGGAAATTGAATCGCAGACTTATTGTAATCATTTTCTAGAATTACTGCGGCTGTTTTTGTATTTATAGCATCTAAAGTTTGTATTTCTTCATTTGCGTTTTTTACAGGAATCAATGCATCTACGAACCAAACATTTCCATTTGTGTCGCTATTTTTTTGCACTTGCGGAATTCCATTATCATCAGCAATAATAAAGTACTTTGTGTTTAACATGTTTAAAACTTGCATGTTATTCTTTGCTATTTGAAAATCGAACAATTCTTGATACCTGCCCAATTTAGCCGCGTGATAGCCACCAATAGAATTATGAAAAAAAGAAGTACTTCCGTCATTCATAAGATCGACAGTAAAGTTTGCAACTCTGTAATGCGTTTTATCTTGTAAGATTGCTTTATCTGCTGCTGAAGCTATAAATGGTTTTTCAATTTTTCTTGCTTTTTGCCAAGATTCGTCATTTTTGTAGGTATAGTTTTTATTTACTGAAATTAAATCGAACAAAATAAACAGGGTTAAACAAACAATTGCAATAACGGATGTTAATTTCTCTTTTAAAAAGAACCATAAAACGCCTCCAGAAATAATAACTAAAATTAATGAACGAATGGTATCTGAAAACAACATTGCCTTTCTATCTGCAATTACTGCGTCTAAAAATCCAGGAACTTCGCTGTATTGTTGTGCATCTCTCAAGCCTTCGAAAGCTCCAAATAGATGCGCAAGACAAAAACCGATGATGATTAATCCCCCAAAAACAACTACTGCTTTTTTTAAGGCTTCTTGTTTTTCTACCTTGGTTCTTTTTGAAGAAAATAATTCCTTCAAGCCTAAAACACCTAAGATTGGCACACACAATTCTGCAATTACTTGTATAGATGAAACTGCCCTGAATTTATTGTATAAAGGAATATAATCAATAAAGAAATTGGTTAGGACTTCAAAATTTCTTCCCCAACTTAAAATAATTGAGAAAATTGTTGCTGCAATTAACCATTGTTTCAACCTTCCTTTTACCAAGAACATTCCTAAAAAAAACAGAAAGAACATTACTGCACCAATATAAGCAGGAGCTTCTACAATTGGTTGGTCTCCCCAATAGGTTAAAACCTGTTTAGAATAATCTGCAGCCACTTTTTTACCTGCTTTTGCTTCTATAAATTGATAAAAATTAGAATCTTTACCTAACTTTTCTATGGTTCCACCTCCCATAAAACGAGGAATGAATAAGTTAAACGTCTCTAATTTTGAATAACTGTATTGTGTAATGTATGCTTTATCTAGTCCTTTGGTAACTTCTTTATCCGAACCGTCTAGATTTATTGTCAACTCAGATTTTCCTCTTGTACTATTCTCTGAATATTCCTTCAGGGCCATTAATCGAGGCGCATTCGCTCCAACTCCTAAAACAACCGCCGCAATAATTACTGCTGCTTGTTTCGCAAATAATGCTATTTGTTTTTCTTTAATTGCGTGCAACAGTTCTACAATTCCCAAGATCAATAAACAAAAACCAAGATAATACGTCATTTGAATATGATTCGTATAAATTTCTAAAGCCATTGCCAATCCTGTAACTATAAACCCAAGCAAAAATTTTCTTTGAAAAACCCACAAAACTCCGGCTAAAACCAAAGGCATATATGCAATTGCATGCGCCTTCGAATTGTGTCCTGCACCAAAAATAATAATTAAATAGGTAGAGAAACCGAAAGCTAAAGCACCTAAAATTGCCAATCTCCACTGCACTTTTAAAGCCATCATCAATACAAAAAAACTTAAAAAATATAAGAATGTATAATCTGCTGGTCTTGGTAAAAAACGGAGTAGTTTGTCTAAACTTCTAACAAGATCATTCGGATAGTAGGCACTTATTGGATATGCTGGCATTCCGCTAAAAGAAGCCCCTGTCCAATAAGGTTCAGCATTAGTGTCCGCTCTATAATCGTTAATATCTTTCACCATTCCTCTAAACTGAGTGATGTCTGATTGATTTAATTTTTCTCCTTTTAAAATAGGATGAAAATAAATAATAGAGGCCAGTGCAAACACAAGAATAGCAACTACATAGGGAAATATTTTAGTAAGTTTCACTTTGTTGTTTTATTTTTTGGTTGATAGTTTTCGAAAATGATGCGATTAATCAATTTCTTCAAAATCGACATAGTCGCCGGCAGACTTTTTACTCTCTGTCTCGCTTGCTGGTTTTGTATCAATAATTGTTTCACCTTCTTTCACAGAAGATTCTTGTTCTTGTTGCCGTTGTCTTTGTTGTCCACCAAATTGTTGTTCTGCTTTTTTCTTAATCGTTTCTCCAGCTTTTTTTATTAAAAAAGGTGCAAAAAGTCTTGCTAGAAACTTAAATCCATAAAAAAATATGAGAATAAAAAAGAGTGTTTTAAGTAAGCCCATCTATATAATTAAATTAATAATATATCAAAAATAACAATTTGAGTGCAAATGACCCCTTCTGAATCTATAAAAATTTCACAAAGCTAAAAAAGTAGGGTTTGCTATTATGAAATAGCATTTTTGTGCTATGTTTGTAACGCATGTTAAACCTAAAAAAGAATCCATTTTCTTTATCGACACATCTCCACAGATTACATCTTTTTGTAGTCTTCTTTTTAGTGGGTTCTATTTCTTTCTTTGCGCAATATACAGAGGTCATCAACTCTAATAAGCCTGGTTTTTCTGAGAGTCCATATAGCGTTGGAACTGGTGTTTATCAGTTTGAAAGCAACCTCTTTTTTAGAAGCACAAACACAATACCTACTTTTTCTAGACCACAATCTTTAGGGCTAGATTTTATGTTCAGGACTGGTTTGTTATTAGAAAAATTAGAATTCAATGCAAGGGTAGCGTTCCAAGAAGATAAAGTTGCCTTTAAAAATATTTTCACCTCGCATTATTCTACCGCTGGTTTTAGCCGCATGACAGTAGGTGCAAAATACCTATTATATCAGCAAGAATACCAAGATAAATCTAAAGAAATTAGAAGCTGGAAAAAGAGGAATTCATTTGATTTAAAACGTCTCATCCCCTCTGTTGCCTTATCTTTAGCGATAAATACAGATTTCATAAATGACATTCATAAAACAGGAAGTATTACGCCAAAAGCAGGTATTTTACTACAACACAATCTTACTGATAATTTTAATTTAATTACCAATATTTTTTATGATTATATAGGTTCAGATCTTTCTGAATTTTCTTACATCGTTACTGCAACTCAAAGTTTTAGTGATCGATGGTCTGTGTTTTTTGAAAATGAAACCATTTTTAAAGAATCTCAAAATAAAACAAATTTAGCTTTAGGTATCGCATATTTGTATAGTAGAAATTTGCAATTTAATTCTTCTGGAAGATTTATTTTTGAAGGAGAAACACAAGGATTTTATGCTGGTTTAGGAATTTCATATAGAATTAATAGACATGTAGATTCCTATATAGAATTAGATGAAAACGGTAATAAATTAGAAGATGCACCCAGCAATAATAAGCGAAAAAATTTCTTCAATGGACTTTTTAGAGTTTTCAAGAAGAAAGATAAGAGCATAATAACAGAACCCGAAAAACCTAAAAAAGGAAAAAAGAATAATAATTAGATTTTTTTTAAAATGATTACACTAAAAAAAATAGTTAGTAAGAAAGAAATGAAGCAATTTGTTGCCTTTCCTTTTTCAGTTTATAAAAACAATAAATACTGGGTTCCACCCATTATTAAAGATGAAATTGATAATTTTGACCCCAAGAAAAATCCTGTTTTTGAAAATGCAGACGCACAATTTTTTATTGCCCTTAGAGATGGAAAAATTGTAGGTAGGATTGTAGCAATTATTAATTGGTTTGAAGTTGAAAAACAACAAATTAAGAAAATGCGTTTTGGTTGGTTTGATGTTATTGATGATGTTGAAGTTTCTAAAGTATTGCTAGATAAAGTAAAAGAGATTGGTTTAGAAAATAATCTAGCCTATATAGAAGGTCCTATCGGTTTTAATAATTTAGACAAAACAGGAGTCTTAGTGGAAGGTTTTGATCATATCGGAACTATGATTACCTGGTATAACCATCCCTATTACAAAGAACATTTAGAAGCCTTAGGGTTTGTTAAAGAAAAAGAATACTTAGAAAATAAGTTCAAGTTTAAAAATGTTGATGGGGTTTATTTTGATCGTGTTAGTAGGATTATTAAAAGGCGATTTAAACTAAAAGCATTAGATTTTACGAAGACAAAAGACCTTTTGCCTTATGTAGATGAAATGTTTGATGTTTTTGATAAGTCCTATTCTAAATTATCTTCTTTTGTTCCTATTTCTGCTTCTCAAATAGCATTTTTTAAAAAGAAATATATTTCATTCATCAACCCCGAATACATCAAATTTGTGGTTGACGAACAAAATAAAGTAGTTGCTTTTGCGATTGTGATGCCCTCCTTTTCCGAAGCCTTACAGAAAACAAAAGGGAAATTGTTTCCTTTCGGATTGTTTCATTTATTAAAAGCTAGAAAGCACTCAAAAGATGTTACTTTTTACCTAATTGGTGTGCATCCAGAATATCAAAATAAAGGTGTACATGCGATTATTTTTGATCAATACACTAAAACGTTTGCTCCTTTAGGAATCGATAATTGCATTCGAACACCCGAATTAGAAGATAACGAAGCGATTAAAAAATTATGGGAGAATTTTGATCCGGTTACGCATAAAAGAAGAAGAACCTATCGAAAGAATATTTAGTTTTAAAAGGAATTAGCGCCGCTAAAATACGCCTCAAACATTGACTTTTCATTTTTGGTCAAATGGTGATTTCTTATTTAAAACCTCTTTTCACTTCTTGAATTGACCTCTCTGAACGCATGTATTCAGAAATAATTTTAAAGCGCAATTCTTTTATTTCTGTTTCAAAGTATTTTGCCCAAGCATCCTCTTTAAATAAATATGTTATTTCTTTTATTCTTTTCTGTGCTTCAGAAAATGTAAAAAAACACCTTACAGATGCAGCAGGTTTCGGCTGAAGTATCGCTGTTTTTTCTTCAAAATCAACAGCAATAAAAAATATTTTTTCATTTGAATTAATTGGGTAGAAATTCGCCCATTTTGCAAACCCAGTAACTATTTGTTGGTTCTTATAAGTCGCATTTGCCATTATTTTCCATCTGCAGTTAGCCACTCTTCCCCAATGATTCGATTTCCTATAAACCCCTTCATCTGTATAAAAATACATGCTTTCAGATTTACTTTTGTAATTTGTTTCCTCGGGAAAATCAAATTTATTAACCTGTTGGAATTCACAAAAAGTGTGTTTAAAAAAATTGAATTGGTTGTAGACTTTCAAAATGATTATTTAAGCACTAATTTCCGAGAAGGCTCTCTATAAAAACCCTCAATAGAAACGGTGTCTTTTTCAAACTTTACTTTTGCGAATGCAGAAGTGCTTTTTGTATCAACCATTCCTTTAAAGGTTACATAATGTACATTATTTTCTATTTGATATGCACCAGCATGGTTGTGACCATTAAAAAATATTTTCACGTTGTCATAAGGTTTTATCAGTGATAAAAACTGTTCTCTGTTCCAAATATTATGTTGATCAATTGGGAAAATTGGAAAGTGACAATAAAAACCAACCTTTTGATTATTTTTTACGGCAGTATCTAATTCTCCTTTAACCCAGGTTAATTGATCTGAACTTAGAGCACCGTTCCATTTTTTTAAATAGGGTACTTCTTTGTTTTTTAATAAGTTAAAAAGAGAATCTGTTTGTTCTTTTTTAGTTCTCGTTAAAGCACCGTGATAACTCAGATCATTGCCGTCTAAAACAATAAAGCGCCAATCGTTTTTCACAAAACTATAATACCTGTTTTTAAGATTCAATTGTTTAATTACCTCCTCTTTTAAAGAATCCTTTACTTCAAAATCGTGATTTCCCAACACGTGGTATGAGGGGGACTTTAATTTTTTCCAAATTGGTAAAATGCTGTCTAAGCTTTCAAAATCCTTATCAATAAAATCACCCAAATGAATGGTATAGTCTAAAGAATCCTTATTTAAAATAGCAATTGCCTCCTCTAACCTTTGTGGTGCTTTTTTGTAATATCGATCCCATTTTACATCGCAATCGCAATATTGACAGTCTGAAATAACTCCTATTTTAAAAGAGGTTTCTTTTTTTTCTGTGCAAGAAACCAAAGCTAGAAGTAGTGCTAAAAATAAAATGTTATTTTTCATTTTTTAATGAATTTGCGAAATTCAAAGATACTGTATTCTAAAAATAAAAAAACGCAATCAAATAAATGATTGCGTTTTAATTTTCTAAGCTCCAAATTTTATTCAGAGCATCTTTATTTTGAGATCCTTACCAATTTAAGGATGAGCGATACTTACTTTACCTCCTCAAAATCTACATCTTCAACATTGTCACCTTGAGCAGCATCTGCTTCTGGCTCACCTTGTTGTGCATCTCCTGCAGCTCCACCTTGTTCAGCAGCATACATTTCTTCAGATGCAACTTTCCAAGCTTCATTGATTGTTGCTAATGCAGTATCAATTTGTGCAAGATCTTTTAATTCGTGGGCAGCTTTTAATTCAACTAAAGCAGCTTCGATTGGTCCTTTTTTATCATCAGATAATTTATCACCAAATTCAGCTAATTGCTTTTCTGTTTGAAAAATCATAGAATCTGCTTCGTTGATTTTTTCTGCAGTTTCTTTTGCAACTTTATCAGCATCGGCATTTTCTTCTGCTTCTTTTCTCATTTTATCAATATCCTCTTCAGATAATCCAGAAGAAGCTTCAATTCTAATTTCATGAGATTTGTTTGTTCCTTTGTCTAAAGCAGATACTTTAATAATACCATTTGCATCAATATCAAAAGTTACTTCAACTTGAGGAATTCCTCTTTGTGCAGGAGGTAAACCATCTAAATGGAAACGTCCGATCGTATTGTTATCTGCAGCCATTGCTCTTTCACCTTGTAAAACGTGAATTTCTACTGATGGCTGATTGTCTACTGCTGTAGAAAATACCTGAGATTTCTTTGTAGGAATTGTTGTGTTTGCATCAATTAACTTTGTGAAAACATTTCCCATTGTTTCGATACCTAAAGATAAAGGTGTAACGTCTAATAACAATACATCTTTAACATCTCCAGATAAAACTCCACCTTGTATTGCAGCTCCTAAAGCAACAACCTCATCAGGATTTACACCTTTACTTGGAGATTTCTTGAAAAACTTCTCAACAGCTTCTTGTACAGAAGGTATTCTTGTAGAACCACCAACTAAAACAACTTCATCAATATCAGCAATTGTTAAATCAGCATTTTTTAAAGCTTTGCGACAAGGCGCAATTGTTCTTTTTACTAAATCGTCAATTAAAGCCTCAAATTTAGATCTTGTCATTGTTCTTACCAAGTGTTTTGGTCCGCTAGCGGTAGCCGTAATATATGGTAAGTTAATTTCTGTTGATGTAGTGCTAGATAATTCAATCTTCGCTTTTTCAGCAGCTTCTTTTAAACGTTGTAAAGACATTGGATCTTTACGTAAATCCATTCCTTCCTCAGCGTTAAATTCCTCTGCCAACCAATTGATTATTTTTTCATCAATATCATCACCACCTAAATGCGTATCTCCATCTGTAGATAATACTTCAAAAACACCGTCTCCTAATTCTAAGATAGAAACATCATGTGTTCCACCACCAAAATCAAAAACAACAATTTTCTTATCGTCATTCGTTTTATCTAATCCGTAAGCTAATGCCGCAGCAGTTGGCTCATTTATAATCCTTTTTACTTGTAAACCTGCAATTTCTCCAGCTTCTTTTGTCGCTTGACGTTGTGCATCATTAAAATATGCGGGTACCGTAATTACTGCTTCAGTTACATCAGTTCCTAAATAGTCTTCAGCAGTTTTTTTCATTTTCTGTAACACCATTGCAGAAACTTCTTGAGGCGTATACAAACGACCATCAATGTCTACTCTTGGTGTATCATTGTCTCCTTTTACTACTTTATAAGGAACTCTTCCTGCTTCTTTAGAAGATTCAGAAAATTTATTCCCCATAAAACGTTTGATAGAATACACTGTTTTTGTTGGGTTTGTTACCGCTTGTCTTTTAGCTGGATCTCCAACTTTACGCTCTCCTCCTTCAATAAAGGCAACAATAGATGGTGTTGTTCTTTTTCCTTCTGAATTAGGAATTACAACTGGTTCATTACCTTCCATTACAGAAACACAAGAATTTGTTGTTCCTAAATCAATTCCGATTATTTTACTCATGATATTTATTTTAATATAATTTAATTCAATTTTACAATAGCGAATAGGCAAACTGTGTGCCATCCACTTATTTTAAGAAAAATGTCAGTTTTATTATTTTTATGAAATAAATAAGTGACATCTTGACACAAAATATGTCTAAATGATCGCATCTAAGAAAACATGAACTTCTAGAATCTGCTCATATTCTAATCCACTTGTTATCCATAATATGTGTCAATTGCTATTTTTAAAAAGATACCAGCAACCTCTCGACATAATCTCGCCCAAAAGCGAGATCACTCGCTATAAAACTACAGATACAAAGAGTAGTAAATCTCACTATCAGTTCAAATGATTTTCGAAGCACAAGAAAATTGTATTCAAAACTACTCATTGAGGTTTCTATTTATTTGTAACTTGTGATTTTAAAACTGCTACGAGTGCATACAAATTTATCAGTTAACATAAAATCATACGCAGTTCAAGTGGCAATATACATGCC
>Ga0307998_1002024_pt1 | contig 10596 bp, 10 predicted proteins | sample Davwhametageno37_FD_203147 | JGI IMG/M metagenome (GOLD analysis project Ga0307998, IMG submission 203147) | Marine microbial communities from Davis Island wharf, Antarctic Ocean - #37 | ecosystem: Environmental > Aquatic > Marine > Unclassified | place: Antarctic Ocean: Davis Island wharf...
TTAATTGCAACAATTTTTTCACTCGCAACTGTTATAACATTTAGTGAAAAAACAAGATTAAGGTTTATAGATCAAACAATTTACGCTTTCTATGGAGGACAAAATTTCACATCACAAGCATCTAAAGATTCTTATTTAGATAATGCTAAAAGTGAAAAAAAAATAGTTATTTTTACTCATGACACACACGCACATTATGTATCTGCGTATAAAATGTTTCTTGATAATAAGTTTTTTGGCAAAGGTGTAAAAATGTTTAGAAAGTTGTGTTCAAAAAAAGAGTTTGAATATGACAAATGGTCATGTACTACCCATCCTCACAACACATATTTACAGTTATTGGCTGAAACTGGGATATTCGGATTTTTATTAATTTTTACAATTTTTTTATTATGTCTTTTAGAATTAACAAAAATATTTTTTAAAAAAATATTTAATAAAAATTATTCTGTAGATAATATTAATATTTGTTTATATGGTTTTTTTATAATATACTTATGGCCTCTCATGCCTACTGGTAATTTTTTTAATAATTGGCTTTCAATAATTCTTTTTTTTACCTCTGGCTTTTTTCTATATAGAAATAATAAAATTAATTTTAATGAATCTTAATTTTTATTTAATATTTTTATTATTAATTTTATTTAATTTAGCTTTGCTAAAAAAATTTGATTTTTTGATTAAATTTATTAATGTTTATGACTCTCCAGATTTACTTCGTAAAAGACACAAAAAATCAACTCCGGTTGTTGGTGGTTTTGTAATCTATATAAATTTATTATTTATTTTATTGATAGATTTTTTTTTTACACAATTTATTTTATTAGATCTTTTTAATGTATTTGAGTTTCTTAGTTTTCTTTTTATTTTCAGTTTTTTTTTTATTTTAGGTTTTTATGATGATAAATATTTGCTTTCAGCATCTATAAAGTTATTCATTTCAACAATTTTACTTTTTGTTTTATTAAATTTTAATAGTGAATTAGTTTTAGACAATTTATTTTTTACTTCATTTAAATTTAGTATATTTCTATCAGAATATTCTCTTATAGTAACTATTGTAAGTATCTTGCTATTTCAAAATTCTATTAATATGTTTGATGGTAGTAATCTTCAGTTTTCAAATTTTTCTTTTATTTGCATTTTATTTTTACTTATTAAAAGTAATTTTAATGTTTTTTTTTTATTGTTAGCAATACCATTTATTTTTTACTGGTACTTAAATAAAAATAAATATTCGTTTTTAGGAGATGGTGGAGCTTTATCTTTATCATTTTTTTTTTCAATCTTTTTTATTAAATTTTATAATACTAATGTAGTCACTAATTCTGAAGATATTCTTGTTTTAATGTTGGTCCCAGGTATTGATATGTTTAGATTATTTATGTTTAGAATATTGAATAATAAAAATCCATTTACGGCTGATGAAAATCATATTCATCATATACTTTTTAGAAGATTTAAAAATAATGGAATAGTACAGTTAATTATTTTTTTGATGTCTGTGTCTTCAATAATAATTTATTATTTATCTGATAATTTAATCTATTCTATTTTGTTATTGCTTGTTTTTTTTATCTATATTGTCAAACAAGATAAAATTAAGAATTCATAGTATTTTTTTTAATATTAATATCTTCAATCAACTTTCTGTAACTTCGATTCAATTTTACAAGCTTAGAATTGTGAAAATTATCACAAAAATGCAACAATAAGGTAGCTCTTATGTGGCCCCCTAGTACAGGCTGGTTTCCATGCAAAGATCTAAAGCCATTAAATAAATATATATCTTTTTTATTGAATTTTATTATTTTTTTTTTAATTAGGTTTTTATGGGACAAATATTTTAGTATTATCTTGCTAATTTTATTTTGAAAAATATTTTTTTGAATTATGTTGATTAATAAAGATTTTGTTTTTTTTCTTAAATTAGGAAATAGAATTAGATTGCCATTTGTATTTTGGTTGCCAGTATTTGGAATTATTATTGGAACGAGTATTGTGTATTGATGAGCATCAAAATGAAAATCAAATGATGTTGAGTGCATTTTAGATTGTGAAATAACTCTTAGATTTTTGAAAATTTTTTGTTTTTTATAAGAAGGTAAATTTTCTTTTTTTGATAATCCGTAAAAAAGTTTGTAGAATTTATCTAAAAATGAATCACTATTTATAAATGTTTTATCAAGGCCCTCATCCATTAAAAAAAAGGATTTATTATTATTTTTATGGATATGATCACTTACTATTTTTTCAAGCTCGGATTGTTCTTTTTGATTTATAAAATTATTAAAGCAATGAAAACCTTGTTTGTTTAAATTATCTAAACAATCATTTATCATAATTCTTGTTTATTTTATATTTTTAATCTTTTTTGCCTTTTTTTTAAAGTCATCAGCTATTACTAAATAAGTAGTATACAAAGTTACAAGAGCAACAAACATTACAATCATTAAAAGATAATAATTTATTTGCTTTATACGAGTTAATTCTTTGGGAAATATTATATTATTAAATTCAGTTACACTTTTATATACAAACTCTTTTTCTAATTCAATGTACATAAGTTCAAATTTTATTTGCCTTATTGAATTAATTATATTTACATCTATAGATTTAATTAAATTACCATCTATTTTTTTTTTAATCATGTTTGTCTGAATTCCCATCCCCTCTAATTCTTTTTTTTCTTTTAATCTTTTTAATAATTCTTGTGCTGGAGTTATAATCTTGGTTGTCTGAATTCCCATCTCCTCTAATTCTGTTAAAGTATTATTTGTGATGTTATAATTATCAGAAATCAACCTAATTAAATTCTTTTTTTGTAATTGAAATATTTTAATAACTTCTTTTTTTTTTTTAATAAAAATTTCAGAATTATTTTCTTTTATAGTAGCACTGATACTATATGCATTTTCTATACTTGGTTTTCTTCTAATAGTGTAATTATTTTTAACTAATTCAGTTAAAATTGAAGATTGAAAATTACTATAGATTTCTTGTTTTTGAGGGAAAATTGCAAAACTACCTGTTGGAAAAAAAATATTAAATTTAAATGTATAATTTTTAGAATTTAATTTTTGCATTAAAAGACCTGAAATCATACAGATTAAAAATACTGTGAATAGTATTTTTTTTGATTTATTTAATTTTAATAAAATTTCTACGTAGCTCATTTATTTTCAAATATATTTTGATACATAATCTTTATTTTTCAAATAATATCAAGTAATCATATTAATTTTTATTTAACATTCTAGCCATTTTTAAGTCAAATTTTGTATCAATAGAAAGTTTGTTGTCACCAACCTTAATCATTTTCACAGGTATGTTATTTTCAATAAATCTTAAAATTTCAATATCTTCAATTTTTTCTAAAGGGGTTTTTTTTTTATTTTTTCCAAATAAATCAACTAATATTTTTTTTGGAAATCCATACATGCAAATTTGTTTATTTGTTTGAGAAATTTTTTTTTTAGACCCAGGTATCGACGACCTTGACATATACAAAAGATCATTATTTTTTTTTAGTATTACCTTTGGTATATTCTTATTTTCAAATAATTTTTTATTAAATAAATTTGTATAAGCATTTGTTACTGAGTTTTTATTTTTGATAGAAAAAGATATAAATTTTTTTATATCCATGTAATTTATGTATGGCTCATCACCCTGTATATTTATTATGATTTTATTTGAAAATTTTGAAATTGCCTCAGCCACTCTATCTGTTCCAGTTAGACAATTTGAAGAGGTAATTATTGATTGAATTCCATATTGATTACAAACTTTAAGGATTTTTTTACTGTCTGTAGCTACAAAAATTTTAGTTGCAGAAATTGCCTTAGAGCAATTTTTCCATGTCCAATAAATTAGAGGTTTATTATTAATAATTTTTAAGGGTTTTCCCGGTAATCTTGTTGATTCCATTCTTGCAGGTATAATAACAATTACATTTTTCAATTTAGAATACTTTTAGTTAAGAAGTTTATCTTGTTACTCATTTGTTTTTGAAATTTATTAATAATTTTAAATAAATATTTATTTTCTTTAATATCATCTTTATAACCATCGATAAAAGCTAAGCTTATTTTTATAGGATTAGCAATTTTACAGAAAGCTAATGCATATGTTAAGGCCAAAGGTTTATCAATTTCACAATGATTAGAATAGGATTTGAATGAATTTTCTTTTACTACTAGTCCATAATTAATTATTTTTTCTTTTTTTAAATCAAATTTCAAGTTATTTTTAAATCTATTGAGTGGTATTATAACTGGCTTATTCTTTTTTAAAATTTCTGATAATTCGAAAAAAACTCTAAAATCAAAACAACTTAAGTAAAAATCAATATATTTATTTTTAATATAAGGATTTATATTTAGTGAAATAACTGTTGGCTTATATTTCTTTATGAATTCTTCAACTTTTTTTAATTCTTTATTTCCTGAATCTCCAGACCCAATTATAAGTACTTTTTTTCCTTTTAGATAGTTTTGGGCTTCAAAATTTCCTTCACTATCCTTGATTTTGTAAATTTGATTATTTAAATAATCTTCTTTAAAAATATCTGATTTTTGTTGAGTTAAATTTTCAATTATTTTGATAATAAAATCGTTTGAATATTTATTAGAAGTTAAAATTTTTTGTATGTAAGTAGGATGAATGTTGTTAGCAGCTGAAAAATGATAATAGTAGTTAGGACCCCAGTTGTATTTATTTTTTAAAAGTTGAAAATATGGCAATGTGTTAGCAAGATGTTTTGGTTTATAGTTAAATTTTCTTTTCTTAAGTTCAATAAGCAAGTTTTCTGTGCATGTATTACCGGCACCTCTCCCCATTCCTAGCATTGTTGAATCAACCATGGTGGCACCAGCATCAATTGCCTCCAATGTATTTATAAGAGCAAAAGATTTGTTATTATGAGCGTGTATACCAATATCTTTTTTCCAATATTTTTTTAGAGTCTTGCAAAAATAATTTATATATTTAGGATCCATACAGCCGATTGAGTCTGCAAAGTAAAGATAATCTACAGATTTCCATTTAGTAATTTCCTTTCCTATATTTGCAATTTGATTAATTTTCTTATTGTGAGACTGCATTAGATTAAATCCAACCTTGTACCCTAGTTGTTTTAAATCTTTACTTATTTGTCGCCCAAAATCAAATTCATTAAAATTGATTGCAATTCTTACCATTTTAAAAGGACTTAATTTTGAATTTAGAAACATTTTTTTTATTTGATGACCGTGTTTTTTTTCATAAAAATCTTTAGCATTAATCATTACACAAATAGTTAAATTTTTTGGTATTTGTAATTTTGAGAATAATTTTTTTTGTGAATAAGCAAATGGTCCATATTCATTTCCAGCTGGAAAAACAAAACCTATTTCTACAATATTAATTCCTGCTTTGGAGCAGGATGATAAATACTGATTAATTTCATCTATTTTAAAATTCCACAAGTTGTAATATCCACCATCTCTACAAGTGCAATCTAGAACTTTAATTTTTTTCATATTTATTAATTATCAAAAACACACTTAAAACCAATATAAATATTATTATTCAGTGCTATTAATACTTTAATATCTTCTGTTAGTTTTAATATGTCCTTATACTTATTATAATTCATTAAGTTATTGGTGTATATGTTATATGCTTTGTTGTTAATCGTTTACTTTTATATCTTTTTATTTTAAACATTGAGAGGGTAAATATCTGTTTATTCACTTTAATTTTCTATTCCTTGAAGTGATAATCTATAGTTTAATTATAGTTTGAATTAATTTTTGTTTCATATTTATTTATTAATGTTATTTCTTATAACATTTAAAAATAATTAAAAGCTTTTGCATAATCAATTAAAAATAAGAAAAGTAAAAATTAATGATATTAGATTTATTTACAATCTAAGAAATGATCATCAAACAAGATTATCATCATTAAATAATAAAAAAATAACATTTAAACAACATCAAATTTGGTTTCTAAGAAATTGGAATTCTTTTTTTTATTTATTTTTAGTTAAGAAAAAAAATGCTGGATATATAAAGTTAAAAAAAAAAAATAATTTTTTTCTATTAAATTATGCCCTGCACAATCATTATAGAGGTAAAAGATATTCTCATAAAATGATTGCGCTATTAATATCTAAATTAAAAAAACAATTTAAAAACATCTATATTAAAGCAATTGTTAAAAAAAAAAATATAAGATCATTGCGTAATTTGCAGTCGATTAATTTTAGAAAATATTATAGTTTATCAGGAAAGATATTTTTGAAATACCAAATTTAAAAAATTACATGAAAAAAATCACTTTTAAAAAATTAAAAAAACCATTTATAATTGCTGAAATGTCAGCAAATCATTGTGGATCTCTATCTAACGCATTGAGATTGATAGATGAAGCTAAAAAATGTGGAGTAGATGCAATTAAAATCCAAACATACCATCCTTCGGAACTCACACTTGATAGTAATGAAAAAGATTTTGTAATAACTGATAAAAAAAGTCTTTGGAAAAAAAGAAGATTGCATGATATTTATACTGAAGGCTATTTACCAAAAGAATGGCACAATCAAATTTTTTCTTATGCCAGAAAAAAAAAAATTATTTGTTTTAGCACTCCATTTGACGAGAGTTCTGTTGATTTTCTAGAACAACTGAAATGTCCAATTTATAAAATTTCTTCATTTGAGGTAAATCATCATCCTTTAATTGAACGAATATGTAAAACAAAAAAACCTATATTATTATCTACAGGAATGGCAACTCTTGAGGAAATTCAAGATGTTATTAAAATTTTTAAAAGACATAAAATTATTAATTATGCCATATTAAAATGTGTGAGTCATTATCCAGCTAACCCTAAAGATTATAATCTTAAATCTATAATTGATCTGTCAAAAAGATTTAATTGTGCAGTTGGTTTGAGTGATCATACGGTTGGAATTGGAGTCGCAATTGCATCAATTGCGTTAGGAGGCATGATAGTTGAAAAACATTTTAAACTAGAGTCAAAAAAAGGACTTGATTCAAAATTTTCAATCAGCAAAAATTCCATGTCCCAATTAGTCAATGAGTGTCATGATGCTTTTAGATCTTTAGGAACTGTTAAATTTGGACCATCATTTAATGAAATTCCATACTTAAAATTTAGAAGATCTATATATGCTTCAGCATCTATTAGAAAAGGAGAAGTTTTGTCTATAGAAAATACAAAAGTTGTTAGACCTTCCTACGGACTGCATCCTAAATTTTTTACAAGGATATTAGGTAGAAAAGCTAAAAAAAACATCAAATTTGCTGAAAGAATTACAAGAAAAAAAATTATATTTTAAGTATGAAATTATTTATTAATTTTTTCAAAAGAAAAAAAAAGGGTGAATTAAGGTCTGTTATTTCTGGTTTTGAAAATATGTCAGAAATTAATATCAGAAAAATAAATGCTTTAAGAAAAAAATTATTTAACCTAGATTACACAATACCAAAATTAACTTTTTTAAATTTTTTTGTAAAAAATAAATATTTAACAGAGGTAACATCTTTAAGAATTAAAGACATTTTTTTTAATGATAATGGAACATTTCCTGTTTATAGTAGGCAAATTATCAAAACTTATGCAGACCAAAAATATAAAAAGAGTTTATTATTAGCCTGTCCATATGTTGCTTTAAAATTTATAAAAAAAAATAATTTTAATGTAAACTTTTTTTATTCTACGATCCTGTGGTTCATTTTTATTTTAGCCAATTTTTCTCATGGTCTTTTTTTTGCTATCAAAATATTATTAGTAAATATCATCACAACAAACAAAAAAAACTATAATGAATTTACTTATTGTGAAATGAATTATTCACAAGAAGAAATTTCAAAATTTAATAATCAGTCAAATATTTTCTTTTTAAATAAAATAATTGATTATTTTGCAATAAAAAATTCTAAAATTATATTTGGAAATATTTTTTTTTCAGATTCTGTGAATAAAAAAAATGTTAATCAAATTAAAAGTAATTTAATCTTATCAAGACATACCCATCTCCCTTATTTTGATAATTTATTACAATTAGTTTATTTCTTTGCTTGGCTTATTTTTTCATCTTTTTTTGTTTTTGTTTTATTATTAATTGGAAAGTGGCCGTATTCTTTAATTTTTAAGGATATCATTGAAGATAAAATTCATCGAATAACGTCTTATAAATATATACCTTCCTTGTATATTCGACCTTATATGGGAAGTCTTTCTAAACCTCTTTGGACTTATTACGCAGAAGAAAAAAAAATGAAATCTTATTTTCTTTTTTATTCAACAAATGAAAATGGTATCCCAACTAGTACAGCCATTCCTGTAGATGAAAGTAGTCGCGCTCAATTAAAATGGAAAAATTATTTAGTCTGGGATGAATATCAGGGTAACACTATTTTAAAACATGCTAGTAATAATCCTATTATTCATGTTTTAGGCCCAATGTTGATAAATGTTCAGTCATATGAACAAAAATTATTGTTGCAAGATAAAAAATATATCTCCATTTTTGATATTGCACCTAAGCGAAAAATAATGTCATATTTGCAGGGATATTACTCAACGCTTTATGCTAAGTTTATGAACCAGTTTCTTTTGGACATCAGTGATTTGTCTGAAAAATACAATATTCAAATATTGCATAAACCCAAAAGAGACTTAGATAAATTGTTTACAGCATCTAGTGGAAAAAGTTTCTTTGCAGCGAACAAATCCTATGCTGATATATTAAATAAAATTAATAAAAGAAAGTATTTTAGCTCAATCCCTGCAAACTTTGATTTAAAATATTTAATTAATAATTCTTTGGCCACTATTTCCTATCCTTATACTTCTGTAGCATTAATATCTAAGGAGTTAAAAAAAGAGACAATTTTTTATGATCCCAGTTTAGAATTACTTGAGAATAAAAATTTTTCTCATGATCTTAAATTAATCTCTGGAAAACAAGAGCTAGATGTTTGGTTTTCAAAAATTGTGAATAATAAATAATATCGTGAGAATGGAATAAATTAATAGTGCTTAACTATAGCGATAAATTTTCGTCTACCTGAAATTCTGTTGTTAGCATCAATTCTTTTATATATTAGTTTAAATTTAATTAGCTTGGCCGCTTCTAAAGACAACAAAGTTTCGTAAGCATTGAGATTTGAGTACATCTGATCAGCAAATTTTGGATCAAAACTGCTAAAATTGATATCTTCAGTACTTTTTTGAACATATATATCATCACAGGCCATAACTCCTTTTTTATTCAAAAGACGCAGGGAATTTATGATATCAGATGTCACAATGGGGTTACCATGAGCACCATCAACCCATATTAAATCATATTTTTTTTTTTCAAAAATTAAGTTTAATGAGTTCTTTTCAATAAATTTAATATTAGTTGATTTTTTTAAAATCATATTTCTTTTTTTAATAAATTGATTTCTTTTAATAAGCTCAGACCTATTATAAGATTTTTTAAACTCTTCACTTTCAGTGGGTAGATCTAGTGTTGTTACTTTTGCTTTTGGAAATAAGATTGAAAGTTGAAAAGAATTAGTTCCATCAAATGTTCCTATTTCTAAAATATTTTTGATTTTTTTTGTTAATGACAATGAGGCAAAAAAAACTTGGTGTTCAGAATTCATTCCTGAATGGGTAAAGTGATTATTCTTTATATTATCTAATTTTTTAAGACCTAAGTGTCTATTAATTTTTAAACTTTTAAATATTTTACTTTGTTTGTTTATATAAATAGTTTCATTGTAATTTAATTTATATCTAAAATAATAATAAATATTTCTAATTTTATAAAAAAATTTGATTGGATGACGTATATGACTTATAATTTTAAGTACAAATATTTTCATTTAGTTTTTATCCATGATGAACATCAATATAATTATTTTTATAACAAAATATTAGTGGTCTGAGAAAATAGCAGTTTGAAGTAATTTTGATTTCGTTTAATTCTGTAGTATCTATTATTATGCAGCATTTTCCATTTAATTCATAAATAGTTTTGTTTATTAAAAATTTAATATTTTTTGAAGTTGGGTTTTGAATAAAAATTTCTGATTTAGAAAGATTTTCAAAATATCTTTGTATTTTATAAATTTGGTTCATATACAAAGATAGACCAACAATGTCATGTGTAACATTCATATTTATATTGGGATTTAAAGATTTATACGAAGTAGGACAGTTCCCATGAACATACGACTCTAATTGATCTTTATATGAAAACCCAGTGTAGCAGCTATTTCTTACCGAAGAATTAATTTGTTCAGTAGATTTGTGATAAATATAAAAAATTCCATAATCTTCCAAGCCATTTAAAAATTTTTTATCAATCGTCAAATTGTCTGATAAATTAATATTTAGTTTATCAATTTTTTTTATTAAGTTATTATTCTTGTCATAAAATTGAATTTCAATACTTGTGTTATTCTTATTATAAAATATTTTTAATAAATCACTATATCTGAAGTTAGTTTTAAAATAATTATCAGTCCGCCAAAGGAAACCATCTGAGATAGAGAAATTTTGCATTAGTTTGTTTGAGTTTAGGGCAAC
>Ga0307998_1002025_pt1 | contig 10595 bp, 10 predicted proteins | sample Davwhametageno37_FD_203147 | JGI IMG/M metagenome (GOLD analysis project Ga0307998, IMG submission 203147) | Marine microbial communities from Davis Island wharf, Antarctic Ocean - #37 | ecosystem: Environmental > Aquatic > Marine > Unclassified | place: Antarctic Ocean: Davis Island wharf...
TGATGGACCGATTAAGACAAAAATTGAACGTGGGAGGCTATTTTTTAATAGAAGGACCGATTGAGATGAATTTCAACCTTGCTAAGAAATATAGAGAAGTATACTTTGGTTTAAGAAAAAGGTTCAATAAGAGTTATATCGCATACCATACACCTACACACATTGTTTTCACAAATAAGAAAAATCAGTTGACCTTTTTCAAAGATTTAAATCTCGAACAAAAGCATTTTAACATTACAGAGGCTGAGTGGCCTTTTCCAAATTCTTTTGCATCCGCAAGTGGAATAATTGGTAAAATAAATTATACTCTCGCTCTAATAAGCATGTTGGTTTCAGGATGGAATAAAAATTTTGGAAATACCTTTATTTACCTTGGGAAAACGTAAAAAGTTAAACATTGCTTATCTGCATGGCAGATTCGGCTCTCATTTAATGCAGAGTAGACTTGCCAAAAGTTTAGACGCCAAATTTGAAATGATTGATAAATACAAAAAGTGGAAGGAAGGCTCACGTTCAAAACTTATTTTAATTTACACTTGGATTTATAATGCATTTGCTTTTAAGAATGCAAAAAAAATACACCCACTTTTTAGTTTTTGGACCACACTTCAAACTATTTATAATCAAATTCTTCAGACTAAATCGGAAGTAAAAGCTGATTCTTCGCCTTGGAGACGAATCCATGTATTTCCTTCACATCAAATGGTATGTAACAATTATGCAAAAAGTGCTATTAGGGTTTCTTAACCAGTATGATTCCTTGTTTTGCGAAGGAAACATGACAGCTGAGTTAGCGAAATCTAATGTGCTGGTTAAACCAAAGATATAAACGACTTATCTTGGTGTTCCCGTGCAGCGACAAAATCAACTTCTTAGATTAGAACACAATTATGAGAGTAATAACCTTAAATTTATATTTTTTGTCCCATGCGGATGGAAAACTTTTTATAAAGGTCTAGACTTAATAATTAACGCCTACTCAAAGCGTTTCAATTAAATGAAACCTTAAGTTTTACAATTGTTTGAAATTGAGATAAAGATTTACAAATTGAATTAACGAAAAATTGAAATGGAATTTGAAAAATCAGCTTTAATTTTTCAAGATTTAGGTATTGAAAAAACACATATTGAAGTGAGTGAATCGTCATAGCCTTTTCCTCCTTCATTTACTGCTGCAAAAGGTTTAATTAGTAAGATAAATGTTATCATTGCAAAGACAAGTATTTTTCTAAAAAAAGGGAATAAAAATTGGGGGTAATTCATTTATTTAAGGAGAGTTTAAAAACAAAAAAACACTAATGGGAATCAAACTCAAAAGACAGAAAAGGCGGAATATATTGTTGTCGATTATCTATCGAATACATAAATTGTTTCCTATCTCAGCAACTAAAAAACTAAAGCTCTATCTTGACTTAGAGTGGATCTTTGACAGATTATCTCACGAGACATCTTTTGATTTTTATGACGAAGAAAAACACCCAGTTCGAGTTCACTCCAAAGAATTCATATTGAACCAAATTTCTGCTTCTCACATTGTTTTAGACTTGGGTTGCAAATACGGTAATATGGCTAATTACATTGCTAAAAAAGCAAACAGAGTGATCGGTATTGACTTTGACGAGAAAGCAATCGATATTGCGAATAAAACATATAAATCAGATAACTTAACCTTTGTTGTAGCAGAAGCACTGAGCTATATAAAAGAGCAAAGTTATAAATTTGATGTACTAATATTGTCTCACATTTTAGAGCATTTAAATGACCCAAAAACGTTTTTACAAGACTTCACAAAATACTTTTCGCTCATTTACATTGAATTACCTGATTTCAATAAGACCTACTTGAACCTTTACAGACAAAAGGTTGGAAACAGTTTAGTATATACTGATACTGACCATATATCTGAATTTGATAGATTTGAATTACGCAAACTAATTGACGCATGTGGATTGCATATTGTCCAAGAAGAGTATATTTTTGGGGTGCAGAAAATTTGGTGTTCTACGAAATAAGAAAACATGAGTGTTAAAGTTTCGTATCTACATGGCAGATTTGGCCCTCATGTAATGCACGGCAGACTTGCTAAAAGTTTAGGCGCTGAATTTGAAATGATAGATAAATACAAAAAGTGGAACGAAGGATCACCTTCAAAACTTTTTTTAATTTACGCTTGGATCTATAATGCGTTTGCATTTAAGAATCCAAAAAAATATACCCACTTTTTAGTTTCTGGGCCACATTTCAGCCCAATAATAATGAAGATCTTCAGACTAAATCGGAAGCAAAAGCTGATTGTTCACCTAGGAGACGAAACCATGTATTTCCTCCACATCAAATGGTATGGAACAATTATGCAAAAAGCATTAATAGGGCTTCTTAATCAATATGATGCCTTGTTTTGTGAAGGAAATATGGCAGCTGAGTTAGCGAGATCTAATGGGGTGGTTAAACCAAAAATATACACGACTTATCTTGGTGTTCCTATTGAGAGACAAAACCAACTTCTAAAATTAGAACACAATTATGAGAGTAATAACCTCATATTTATATCGTCTGGCCCTGGCGGATGGAGAACTTATTATAAAGGTCTAGACTTAATGATTAACGCATACTCTAAAGCCTTTCAATTAAATGAAACCTTAAGTTTTACAATTGTTGGAGATTGGGATGAAGATTTACAAATTGAATTAATGAAGAATTGCAATGAAAATTGCAAAATGTCAATTGATTTTGTTGGTTACACCAAAGAGATTGACAAATACCTTTCAAAAGCTAGTTTTTACTTTCATACCGCCCGTGGAGATGCTTTTCCAACAGTAGTTCTAGAAGGAATGTCCGCAGGTTTAATTCCTTTAGTATCAGAATGGACCGGGAGCAAAGAAGTTGTTGGAGCAGTAGATAAGGCATGTGTTGTTTCGCTAAATGAAGATGAAATTTGCAATAAGTTGATATCGTTTACAAAAATGTCAATTAACAAAAGGGCTGAATTAGCTGCAAAAATGCGAGAAGAAAGTAAAAAGTATACAGAAAGCTTTGCCTTACAACATTACAAGGAGGCATTTGATAAATTCAACAAAGAAACTGAATGTTAATGTAATGAAAAAGATACTTTTTTACTACCCTTCGAACAAGCGTTCAATTCAAATAGAAACAACTCTTATTGAATTGCAAAAATTAAACAAAGAAGTTATTTTACTGACAACTTGTAAGAAAGGGTTGTTACATTCGAAAGTGGAAAAAAGTAATATTAATACTTACACGAACATTTCCAAATACACCTTCTCTCCACTTTACTATTTAAGTCAAATTGTTTTTTTAATTCGCTTTTGCAGAAAACAGAAAGTAGACTTCGTTTTTTCAAATTTGCAGCATTCAAATTTTATAGCTGTTATTTCTCAATTTTTTATAAAAGCGCCCGTAATCGCTTTTAGACATCATTTTAAATTTAACAAAGGTAATTTTGGAATTCCACTAAGTGTAAATAAGACCGAGGTGTTATTTGATAAAGTAATAAATAAGCTTTCCAAAAAAATAATTGTGCCCTCTTCAGGTGTTTATGAAGGAATTAAAAATTACGAAAAAGTTGATCTTAAAAAAGTACGAATCATACCGTACCTCTATGATTTTACAAAATACGGATCTCCAAATAAAGATAATGTAACAAACATAAAGACTAAATTCAACGGGCACTTGTTGATTATAATGGTTGCTCGACTTATTCCATTTAAACGTCACATGCAACTTTTACCCACTTACAAAAAGCTTATTTATTCAGGTTTAGATATTAAAGTAATTATTTTAGATGAAGGCCCATGCTCAAGTGAAATACAGCAATACATTACCCAAAATCAATTAGAAAAAAATATTTTCCTAATCGGTTTCACCACTCATTTTTTGGACTATATGAAGGCTTCAGACCTACTACTTCACCCTTCGTTAACTGAAGCGAGTAATAATGTAGTGAAAGAAATAGGCTTAATGGAGAAAGCCGTAGCTGTTTGCGAGGGTGTTGGCGATTTTGATGATTACATCGTGGATGGAAAGAATGGGTATTTGATGACGAAAGAGACTCCAGAAAAAGATGCTGAAGAGATCATCAGAAAGGTATATGGAAACAAGAAAAAGCTGACAGAACTAGGCCATGCCCTACGTCAAACAATCCTCACACATTTTGGTAATAATGCTCCGATCATTCAACAATATAAAACGCTCATTAATGAAAGTTAATTCAACTCCATTGATCACTGTTTTAATGCCCTGCTACAATGCGGAGAAATATCTTGATGTTGCTATTGAGTCTATTGTTTCTCAAACGTATCAAAATCTGCACATCCTTTTATTAAACGATGGAAGTACGGATTCCACATTGGAGATTTGTCAGCAATGGTCTCAAAAAGATACCCGTATAGAAATCATTCAAAATGAGCAGAATTTAGGACTTATAAAAACGCTGAACAAAGGAGTTGAGTTGGCGAAAGGAGATTATATAGCTAGAATGGATGCTGATGATAGGAGCGCATTGAATCGAATTCAAAAACAAGTCGAATTCTTATTGCAAAACGAGGAAATAGGAATAGTAGGAACAACATCTCTTCCAATTGACTTAATGGGGAAGCTTATCAATGAAAAAGAAAGTCTGACCTACCTCCATCCTGAGACCTTATCCTTTAGTTGTTTTTTCACCCAGCCTTTTTTCCATGGATCGATCCTTGGGAAAACTCAAATCTTGAAAAAAAATCTATATTCAGAAGCTTATAAGTATAGTGAAGACTTCGAACTATGGTTAAGGTTGAACTCAAAAGGCGTAAAATTTAAGAACCTCCCTAGTGCGATTTATTATTATAGAATCAATCCTGAAGGAGTATCTAAGTCGAATGAAAAAACTCAAATAGAGAGCCATAACAAAGCATCTTTATTCTATCTTAAAAAGGTCACTGAGTTTCCTATTGATTATGAGATCGTTGGATTGTTAAACAATCGACCCATTCAAAAGGTGAGTTACCAAAAATTAAAAGAAGCAATTTCATTCTTCAAGACCTTCCGTTTAGCTCAAAACCCGGGAAAAGAACTAAGAACTTATTGTACAAGGCAGAAAATAGATATCTGCATTCAGTCCTTTAAAAAATCGAAGCAGCTTAAGGATAAGCTTTTGATATTGTCCTTCCTTCTGTTAAATTGTATGAATGGCATTGCACTTAAACATCTCCTAAAGAAATTGAATTAATGATTAATCTTGTTAGTAAATAATAAAAGTTGTATGGTTCGACAAGTTACTTTAATTGATAGCCTAATTAGCTTTTTTTATGTTTTAGTTTTTATTGGTTTAATCCAATTTTTCTCTCCGAAAAGTAATGAACCGCATGTAAGGTATTTTAAACTTTTTTTTTACTCTAAAATATTTTACGGAATAGTATTTGTACTAATTCACTCGTATTATTATCCCGGTGGTGATACCTTTTATACTGAATCTCAAACTATGAAATTTAGTGTGTTATTTACGCAGGCATTTTTTCACGAATCAGTGCTAGCTAAATCCAGCGTATTAAAAGAAAATAATTACTCTGAAGAATACAAACACAGTAAAGATTTTGAGTTATGTAATAGATTATCTGCGAAAAACTATAAACTCACTAACCTTAAGGAAGCGTTGTATGTTTATAGAGTTAACCCTCACGGGGTGTCAAAAAAAATCGAATCGGTACAGATTGAAAGTCATAATAACGCTTCAGCCATATATATGGGGTTATTTTTGAACATGAAAATAGACCCATCAATTGTCGCGTTTCTAAATAATCGGCCAACGGCTATTTCTATAAAAAATATTAAGCTCGCAAAACAACTTTGTAAAAAGCTGAAGACACTATTACTAGAAAATGAAACAATTGAAAGCAACAACTATTATCACAACCATTTACTAAATGTATACCTTCAAGCTTTAAAATTTGTTTCTAATAAAATCACGAAAATATATTTGGTTAAGCAGATTTTTTCAATCTTGTTTAAGTCTAACAATCTAGCATACCTAAGAAAAAAGTTGAATCGATAAAAAATGAATAGCGAATGCCAAACATAGAGAAAAGAGAAAAAATATATTTTGAAAATTTAGACGCTATTCGGTTTTTATGTTTTCTTTCTGTATTTCTTTTCCATAGCTTCCATACTACAGACAGTGAGGTGCTCAATTCTGATATTCATTTCTTTTTTAGCCATATTCTTTTTGCAAACGGAAACTTGGGTGTTAATTTCTTTTTTGTTCTAAGTGGTTTCTTAATAACCTTTTTATTGATCAAAGAGAAAAAACTAAATGGTCAAATCAATTTAAAAAAATTTTGGATTAGGAGGGTGTTAAGAATTTGGCCTCTTTTTTACTTCTGTGTTTTTTTTGGTTTTGTACTCTTCCCCTTCATTAAAACATCCTTAGGAGAAGTAAGCAGCGAAACAGCAAATATTTATTATTATCTCAGCTTTTTAAACAATTTCGATTTAATTTCCAATGGTTTGCCAGAAGCTTCAACTTTAGGTGTGTTATGGAGCATTGCTATTGAAGAACAGTTTTATCTAGTTTGGCCAATAATTCTCTATTTTTTCAATATTAAAAAATACTGGATTCCGTTTGGAATAATTTTTCTTGCCAGTCTTATCTCGAGGTTTTTAAACCCCACTTACCTGTATTTTGAATATCACACCTTATCTTGCATAAGCGATATGGTAATTGGTTCTTTTGGGGCTTGGTTAATTATTGAAAAGGCAAAATTCAAAAAGTTAATTACAAATTGCAGCAAACTAACGATTGCGACAGTTTACCTTATTTTTTTCATCATTTTTATTTTTAGAAAGCCTCTTTTACTAGAGGTTGAGTTCCTGAATATTTTTGAAAGAGCTATTATTGGTGTTGTCATCACTTTTATCATTTTAGAACAATCATTTAGTTTAAACTCCTTGTTTAAATTTTCTAAATTTAAATTATTTACCAAATTAGGCCTAATCTCTTATGGCCTATATTCGCTTCATTTTATAGGAATACTTGTCGCGATTCAATTTTTTGAATTTGTCGATTTTCCTAATAAATTCATTCAAACTTTTTTATTGGAAACCTCTTTCGCATTTTTTTTCACTATATTAATAAGTAAAATAAGTTATCGAATTTTGGAGAAACCCTTCTTAAAGGTTAAAGAACGATTTTCATTTTTTTCAAAGTAAGCTACTTTTCATTTTAAGAATAAACTGTGTTATACGGAATTACATTATTTGATACCGTGATTAGTGTTCTCTACATTATACTAATTCTACTTATTGCGCGGGCTTTTCGACCTTCAAAAAACGAGGTATACTACAATATATACTTCAAATATGTCCGTTTCAAAATCCTATTTGGAATTCTATTTGCGTTAATTTACATCTATTACTTTAAGGGAGGAGACACCTTTTTATATTTCCAAGGAGGAAACTTTTTTATTGATCAAGTATTTAGTAACCCAGTAAATATTTTTAATTTGTTCTCTCAGGATTTTAAAGATATTAGAAATCTAACGTATACAGAAAATCAATATTTACTACACTTCTTTAAAGGCAACGACATATTGCTAAACTCCAAAATTGTCAGCTTTTTCTGTTTGTTAGGTTTCAAGCAGTACTTTGCCACCACCATTCTTTTCACGTCTTTCACTTCAATCGGACTTTGGAAACTATATACCACTCTTTGCAAGCTATTTCCTCCGCTTTACCAACTTTTTGCGGTAGGCGTTTTGTTTTACCCTACTATTGCTATTTGGGGTTCAGGTATTTTAAAAGATCCCGTAACAATTATGTGTGTTGGCTTAATCTTCTCATCAATTTTTAACCTTAGCAATGGTAAAAAAGTAATCTCATCTTTAGTATTAGTTCTTGTCTCTATTTATGTTTGTGTTGTTTTGAAACCTTATATTCTATATATTTTTATACCGTGTATGCTTTTGTGGGTTCAAATCCGACTTAGCAGTAAAATTAAAAATGTGTTCGTAAGAATATTTTCCTTTGTACTGTTGGGCTCCTTTTTTTTGGGTGGAGGAGCATTATTCATTCAGAGAGTTTCTAGTGGTGCTGGTAAATATGCATTAGATAATGTGCAAGAAGTTGCTGAGGGTTTTCAGAGTTGGCATACATTCCTTTCTGAAACAAGAGATCAATCGGGTTATTCACTAGGAGAAGTCGAGTTTACCGTGTCAGGTATTATAAGTAAAGCCCCAGAGGCTTTCATTGTGACTTACTTTAGACCTTTTTTGTTTACCGATGTTAACAACTTTTCTTTGGCTTTTGAAGCCGTTCAAACATTTACTCTTTTAATAATCACACTTTTAATTTTATTTAGAGTTGGCATTTCAAAATTCTTTAAAATTGGAATTTTTGATAAAAATGTAGGCCCATTCTTTTTATTTGTACTTCTTTTTGGGATATCTGTAGGATTAACATCCTACAATTTTGGCGCACTTTCTCGATATAAAATTCCAGCCTTACCGTTTTTCACTGCATCACTAGCAATTATTTACTATTTAGGATATCTTAAACCAAAAGGATTGATGAAATAGTATTGAAAAACCAACAAAAACGACAGCTTCTTCAATTTATGGAAACATCTTGTGTAAAAACTTAATTAACAAGACTTGTCTTATAGTACTAAGTACCAAAACAATACTTTCCCCTTTGTTGATAAAATTTATCACATTTATTAAACACTATTTGCAAAAAGGCTGTTACCTTTGTATTAATTAATAATTAAGAACGGAAATATTTTGTTACCTCACATTTTCGGAGTTATAATTCAAAAACAAATTTTATGAATGAGTATGGAAGAAAAGCAGCAAATGCTTCTATTTCTACATTAGGTCTAAGTAACGTGGCTGCGGCATACTGGAACTTAGAACCTGCACAATTAATCGAAGAAACACTTGTTCGTGGCGAAGGTGTTTTAACAAATACAGGAGCTTTAGCTGTTGATACTGGAGAGTTTACTGGAAGATCGCCTAAGGATCGTTTCATTGTAGAAGATGAAATTACTAAAGATGCTGTCTGGTGGGGCGATATTAACATCAAGTTTGATGCTGACAAATTTGATGCTTTATACAACAGAGTAACTTCTTATTTATCAGGAAAAGAGGTTTATGTGAGAGATGTTGCCGCTTGTTCTTCAGATAAATATAGAATGAATATCAGACTTGTTTCTGAATTTCCATATTCTAATTTATTTGCATCAAATATGTTTTTAAGACTTTCCGACGAAGAAATCGAAAAATTCAACGCAGAATGGAACATCATTTGTGCACCAGGTTTTATGGCCGATCCGGAAATTGACGGAACTCGTCAGCATAATTTTGCTGTAATGAACTTCTCCAAAAAATTGTTACTAATTGGAGGTACTGGTTATACAGGAGAGATTAAAAAAGGTATATTTTCAGCGTTAAATTTTATTTTACCGCACCAACAGAATGTACTTTCTATGCATTGCTCAGCTAACGTTGGCCAAGATGGAGATACTGCAGTTTTCTTTGGCCTTTCAGGTACTGGAAAAACTACTTTATCCTCTGACCCAAATAGAAGATTAATTGGTGACGATGAGCATGGCTGGGATGATGAATCCGTATTTAACTTTGAAGGTGGATGCTATGCAAAAACCATAGATTTAAGCGCGGAAAAAGAACCTCAAATTTATGATGCCATCAAGTTCGGATCACTTTTAGAAAACATCAATTTTAAGGATGGTACAACAGAAGTTGACTACCAAAATGGTGAAAAAACACAGAACACCAGAGTCTCATATCCTATCCATTATATTGATAACATACAGCCAGGTTCAATTGGTGGTGCACCTAAAAACATCTTCTTTTTAACAGCAGATGCGTACGGAGTATTGCCTCCTATTTCTAAGTTAACTCCGGGGCAAGCGATGTATCACTTTATTTCTGGTTACACCGCTAAAGTCGCTGGTACAGAAGCGGGAGTTACTGAACCTCAAACAGCTTTTTCTGCTTGTTTTGGGGCCCCATTTATGCCTTTACATCCAACAAAATATGCTGAAATGTTAGGAGATAAGATGGAGAAAAGCAAAGTAAATGTTTGGCTAATCAACACAGGATGGTCAGGTGGAGAGTACGGAACAGGTTCAAGAATAAAGTTGAAGTACACCAGGTCCATGATTACATCTGCTCTGACAGGAAAATTGAACGATGTTGATTATACAACTCATGATATTTTCGGGTTAGCTATGCCGAATTCTTGTGAAGACGTCCCAACTGAAATTTTGAATCCAAAAAATACATGGAAAGATAAACCTGAGTATGAGATGAAGGCAAATAAACTCGCTGAATCATTCGTAAATAATTTCAAGCAATTTGAAAATTATGCGAATGATTCAATAATGGCAGCAGCACCTAAAGTTTCTCAAGAAGTTTAGTAAAAAAAAAATTATATTTGAACCGTCCCTTTACATGGGACGGTTTTTTTATTTTAACCCTTTCCCATGCTTTGCATACACCACCACTCTACTGACCCATATTTCAACATTGCAACTGACGAGTTCATTTTCAAAAACATGCAAGAAGATTGCTTTATGCTTTGGAGAA
>Ga0307998_1002027_pt1 | contig 10585 bp, 8 predicted proteins | sample Davwhametageno37_FD_203147 | JGI IMG/M metagenome (GOLD analysis project Ga0307998, IMG submission 203147) | Marine microbial communities from Davis Island wharf, Antarctic Ocean - #37 | ecosystem: Environmental > Aquatic > Marine > Unclassified | place: Antarctic Ocean: Davis Island wharf...
CTTGCCTGGTAACAATGCTAAGGACTCTGATTATGTATTCCTTTCGTTTATATTAAATTACCTTCCTACAGGTTTGGTTGGTTTGCTATTGGCAGTCATAATATCGGCTGCTATGTCCTCAACCGCTGGAGAACTGAATGCGTTAGGGTCAACAACATTGATAGATTTTTATCAAAGACTTTATAAAAAAAATGGATCTGATAAGCATTACGTAATTGCATCTAAAGCTATTACTGCGTTGTGGGGAGGTATCGCTATAATATTTGCATTATTTGCCAACCTGGTTGAAAACCTAATTGAAGCAGTAAATATTTTAGGTTCGCTTTTTTACGGAACTATTTTAGGAATATTTATGGTAGCTTTCTTCTTGAAGAAAGTAGGAGCTAAATCAATTTTTATTTCAGCTATAATCTCCGAAATAATCGTAATCAGCATTTACGTTTTCTTTGGTGATATTATTGCCTATTTATGGCTTAATATCATAGGCTGTTTTTTAGTAATGGCTTTAGCTAGTGCTCTGGCATTATTTGGTAATAAACCTCTAGTTAGCCCAAAGGTTCATTAAATCATTTATTTCATTTCCAATCTTATCTGATTCAACTTTTGACAATGATTCATCATTTTGTAAAAGACTAAGGCTCTCCTGAGCGATGTTTAATGCTCCTGGTAGGTCACCAGTCTTCTGCATTATTTTAGCAAGAAGAATTGCGTTTACATGATTTATATTTCCTTCATATGCAACAATTGCCCATTCAACTGCTTCATCTAAGTTTTGACTTGAGTCGTAACAATATTGAGCAGCAATTCTAAATTTTTCGGTTTCATTCTTATCTGCTTTTTCAATGTCAGCTTTTATTTTTGTTATTAATTCAGAATCATCAACAGAAAACGACAATTGAAAAGCCTGGTTACCAATCACGATAATAATACTACTAAAATTGATTCCACCTTGATAGGGCATAATAGCAAAATCCTGTCCTTGGATTGAACATTCGAAAGATGTCAAATTTTCAAGTATAAAATAATTAGCAGGTGTTTTTTGATCTGTTTTCATACTATAATATTCACTTTGAACAACCAAACTAAAGATGCCATCTGGTCCAACCTTAATTCCACCTATGTAGTTCCCTTTAGCTAATGTTTGCTCATCAAATATTATATCCTTATTGGTTCTTATAATAAAATTGGATTTCCCTCCAGGATAAAATATTCCTCTATCGTCAGCTAAGTTTTCGATTAAATCTTCAATAATAGATGCTTTGTATGTAAATGAGATTTCAGCAGAACCAACTTGTTGAGTGACAGTAAAAGAAGGGCTGTTTCCTGGTAACTGAGCAAAAAGTACTGAACTGGACAACAAAAGAAAAAAAGTTATAGTTGATTTCATAGAAAAGTTTTTATTAAGCGGGCAAATCTAACGAATTATTAGCCGCAGCTAAACACTAAAAACGATGCCTTTTTTATTCAATTCTTTTAACCAAACTAAACTCGAAAGTATGTGCGCATCGGTGATTGCAACATTTTGTGCGCTTAAAGTATTTACTAATGCCGACTCAAATAATCTTGTTGAATTACTCTGTAATTCGCTTAAAAACAAGTATCCAAATATTGATAACTCTTCAAAGTGCACCTTATGCGTCCTTAAATTTCGATATATCAAAATAGGATATTGGCCTAGGTTGGTGTTCCATTGTTTAAATGGCTTATTATGAAGAGGATGCTGTAAAACAATTAATTTGTGGTAAGGATTCACAAAATACGGTTGTGCAATAGAGTCTATTTTATACAACTTTGGCAGCTCAATATTGGACATGGTATGAATTTCAATTTCGAGCCATTCAAAAAGAAGTAATTCAGGTAAAAAAGTATGAGCTAATTTGTATGCAGAATTTTCATCGTTTACATAATCAATTAGCTCTTTTGGCATTTTCCATACCTGAGTGTTTTTACAGTTATGCTCCTTAAAAAAATCATTACATAAACTAAAAAAATCTTCATTTCCAAGAATCTTTTTAGTAATAGGAAAAGCCTGACCTAATATGTCCTTAATGACATTGTATACCAATCTTCTGTACTGCGGAATTCTTTCAAGTCGCGCCTCAGTTAAACCAGTTGAGTCGCCTGTTCTGGTATAATTAGCAAGTTTTTGCTGTGCAAGAGAAGTTGTTTCTTTAAGCATTAACTTTTATTTTATTCCAATGTTTAGAAGTGATTTCTTTAATCTGCTGTATCTCTTTTTGTAATGATTCCATATTAGGGATATTGAAATCGCGCTCTAATAAAATTGGAACTTCAGGTAACTTAGGTAATGACCAATTCAACAGGTCGTAAACAGGTTCAATAATGGGTTGTCCATGGGTATCAATAATTAAATCATCACTGATTTTATCATGACCTGCAATGTGCATGTATGCCACTTCATTAAGAGGTAAATTATCAATAAAATTATGTTCATTGTAATTATGATTGAATGCATTTACGTAAACATTATTAATGTCCAAAAGCATTTTACAGCCTGATCTAGTCACTATTTCTTTTATAAATTCTGATTCAGAAATTTTAGGAGCGAGCGGTGTGTAATACGATACATTTTCAATAACCAAATGCATTTCTAAAATGTCTTGTACTTGCTTGATTCTTTCTATAACATGATTCACTGCATCTTCAGTAAAAGGGATAGGAAGTAAGTCATACAAATGAGCATTATCGCACTTAGAATATGATAAATGCTCAGAATAAATTTGAATGTTGAATTCGTTAAGAAATGATTTTATTTTTTTAAGAAACGGTATGTCCAATTCGTCCGGCGAACCAATACTTAATGATAGTCCATGAGCGGATATAGGAAAATTGGCAGCTATTTGTTCAAGTTTATCACGCCAATAGCCACCCATGTCAATCCAGTTTTCGGGAGCAAGCTCCACAAAATCAGGTTTTAAAATAGGGTTTGATTCTTTTGATAAAGCAATTGTTTCATCTGCAATATCTCTTCTGAATCCTAATCCAACTCCTCTAATTTTATTCATAGGCAAAAAAAAGATGGGACAAGCCCATCTTCATTTTATCGTTATAGTTAAGTGAATTACATTCCACATTTACCTTCACCACACTTATGTTCTCCTGATTTGCTTTCGCCTTCAGTTTTTTCTGCTTTTTTCTCAGCTTTCTTTTCTTCTCCACATTTTCCTTCTCCACATTTGCTTTCGCCTGTTTTAGATTCTTCAGTTTTTTCTCCTTCAGCTTTTTTCTCTTCACCACATTTACCTTCACCACATTTTAATTCAATATCGGTGTTGTTGAAAATACGTGGTGCGGCATCATTAAGACCTAAAACATCTGAACGCAATTCAGCTCCTGTGCCTAAATCAGTTGAAGTAAATAAATTTTCTGCACTTGCAGGATTAGCAATTAACCCTAATGCGCCTAACGCTAGCGCACTAGCAGCAAGGCTTTTTAAATTTTTGTTTTCCATAGCTTTTGTTTGATTTTGTTTGATTTTGTCTAAAAATATAAAATATTAGTTAAAAGTAAGAACTTATTTTTTTGTAAATGTCAGACCAATTGCATTACAACCACAAATGGCTATTGGTATAATTCGGCTAATTCTATCCATATGACTGATTTAGTTTCTATTTCTTCTGAAATTTTAGATAGCTCTTCAATTTTGCTTACAAGCTCTTCACTTGGCAGGTTTCCAGAAGAAATCTCTTCATTTAGCAGGCCTTTTTTATTCTCCAGCACAGGGATTTCTTTATCAAGGGTTTCAAACTTAAGCTTGTCTTTATAAGTGAGTTTGTTTTTAGATTCTTTTTTTGGCTTTTCAACTTTAGGGGATATATTTTTTGTTTTGGTAGCCTGAAGCTTAGCAAGTTTTAAAGATTCACGATAATCTGAATATTTGCCTACGTGATCTTTAATTTTTTCGTCTCCTTCAAATACAAAAGTATGATCAGCAACTTTGTCAAGTAAATATCGATCATGAGTAACTAGAACTACACAACCTATGAATGATTTAATATAGTCCTCGAGAATCGATAAAGTAATGATATCAAGGTCGTTGGTTGGCTCATCGAGAATTAAAAAATTTGGATTGCTCATTAGAACCGAAACTAAGTACAAACGCCTTTTTTCTCCTCCACTTAAGGTAGAAACGAATTTGTGTTGTTCTTTTCTATTGAATAAAAACTTTTCAAGTAGTCTTGCTGCATCTACTGTTTTGCCATCTTTTTGTTCAATGACTTCGGCTATGTCTCTAAGCACTTCTATTACACGAACGTCTTTTTTTAGTTTTAACCCTGCTTGGTTAAAAATGCCAATAGATACAGTTTCGCCAACTACTACTTTACCGGTATCGGATTGTTCAGTGCCCGTTATTATGTTCAGAAGTGTTGTTTTTCCTGCCCCATTTTTCCCCGCTATTCCTACTTTTTCGCCTTTTTGAAATTTGTAATTGAAATTACTGAAAAGCATTTTATCGTCATAAGATTTACTTATGTTATGTAGTTCAATGATTTTGTTTCCTAACCTTTCAGGTTTAAAGTCAATTGCAATTGATTCTTCCTTTAAGTTTTTTGACGCTTCTTGTTTTATTCCGTCAAAATTGTCCACCCGCGCCTTTGACTTGGTAGTTCTCGCTTTCGGTTGTCTTCTTATCCAATCAAGTTCTTTTCTGAAAACATTTTTGGCCTTTTCTAAGTTTACGGAGTCGTTTGCTTGTCTTTCAGCTTTACGTGTTAAATAATAAGTAAAGTTCCCTTGATAAGAGTATAACTGTTCGTTGTCTATTTCAATGATGTTATCACATACATTTTCTAAAAAATAGCGATCGTGAGTAACCATGAGCAAACTAACGTTTGATGCCGATAGAAATTTTTCGAGCCATTCGATCATTTCTAAATCAAGGTGGTTGGTTGGTTCATCAAGAATAATTAAATCTGGATTTGAAAAAAGTATGGCTGCTAGAGCAATTCTTTTTTCTTCCCCTCCTGATAATTTAGTAGCCAATCTGTGTACATCATGCAAATTGAGAACGCCTAAAATTTGAGTAATTTTTGATTCTGTATCCCATAATTTAAGCCGGTCCATTTCAGGAATAAGATTCTCAATTGCCTTAAAGTCTTCTGTATGAATGGCAATTTCGTATTCACGCAATACTTTTATTGAAGGAATTTCTGATTGAAGTACATTTTCAAGAATAGTTTTGGCCCCGTTTATTTTTGGATCTTGATCTAATATTGCTACTGTTATGTCTTTCCTGAAAGTTACTTTACCAGTATCAGGTGGTTCAATACCCGCAATAATTTTAAGCAAACTGGTTTTACCAGTGCCATTTTTTGCGACCAAGGCAGTTTTCTGTCCTTTCTGAATTCCGAATGAAATTTCATTGAAAAGTAGACGGTCTCCATACCTCTTACTTACGTCTTCTACTGATAGTAAATTCATCGGGCGAAGCTATAATAAAAAGCCCATCCAAACCTAGAAGGTGAGGGTGGGCTTAAAGAATAGTTGTTAATTTTTATTTGGTTGTTTTATCGCCAATATGCGTGTTTAGAAACTCAATCATTGATTCGTAAAATTCAAATTTATTTTCTTCATTTCTAAAACCATGACCTTCGTTTTCTTTTACTAAATATTGAACACTGGTTCCTTTTGCTTTTAATGCTTCAACCATTTGATCGCTTTCTGCTTTGTTTACTCGTGGATCTTTCGCTCCTTGAGCAATAAACAATGGCGATGTAATTTTATCAGCATTTAAAGCTGGCGAAAAAGCGGCCATCATTGAACTATCGCTTTTGGGATGACCTACCATTTCGTACATCATTCCTAGGTACTGCTCCCAGTAAGGAGGGATTGTGTTCATAAACGAAAAGAGATTTGAAACGCCGACATAGTCAACACCACATGCATACAAATCAGGAGTATAGCAGAGTCCCGCTAAAGTAGCATAACCACCATAAGAAGCACCATAAATAGCGATTCGAGTGGGGTCAGCAATTTCTTGATCAATTAGCCATTGAGCGCCGTCTGTAACATCATTCTGCATGTTTTGTCCCCATTGCTTAAAAGATGCCTCCCAAAAACTTTTACCGTAGCCTGTGGATCCTCTAAAATTCATTTGCAAAACCGCAAACCCACGATTAGCTAAAAATTGTACTTCAGGATTAAAACCCCAATTATCTCTGGCCCATGGCCCGCCATGAACATTTACAACAACTGGTAAATTTTTAGCCTCTGTACCTTTCGGAAGTGTTAAATATCCATTAATGGTTAATCCATCACGCGATTGATATTTTATAGGTGTCATTTCGGTCATTTGATTTTCATCTAACCAAGGGCTAATGTCAACCAGTTTATCAAGTTGGTTATTGGCTTTATCATAAAAGTAATAGCTACCTCTTGTTTTATCGGAATAAGCTCGAACGATATATTTGTCCTCAGCCTTGTTAGCCGAACTGATTCCTACCTCATAACCTGGTAATTTACTTTCAATGGATTCCATCATGTTTTTGGTCTCATCGTCAAGGTATTTCCGGTATCTTTTGTCCGTAGTATATGAAATTGCGGTAAGCACTTTTCTTTTGTTTGAGTAGGCTATGTAGCTTACATCAACTTCTGGGTGCTCAAATAGTATTTTAGTTTCTTTACCGGTTTCAAGGTCAAAAACAACAGCTACACTTTTATCTCTTCCAATATTAGATGTTGCATAAAGGTTCTTGTTGTCGAAGGTGAAAAGCTGAGGAGAAAGTGACTCTTTGAAATTGGTTGTAATTACTGTCTTGAATTCCGAGTTTTCATCAACCCGGTGAAGAAGGGAAGTGCTAACACCATCAGTGGTAATTGCGATTCGTAGCTTGCCTTCATGGTCCGTCATCCAACTTGAAATATTTCCGGGGTTTTCGAACAAAATTTCCAATTGACCAGTATTAATATTTAATCTGTACGGATCAAAAATTTGAGGGCTCCGTTTATTTAATGCAACTAAAATGTAGTCATCAATTCCTTCTAACTCATCAAGTAATCTAGTCATTACTCCGTCAAAAGCTGTTAGTTCTTGATAGCTTTCACCATCAATATCAACACCAAAGAGGGCGAAATTCTCATCACCACCATTGTCTTTAATAAATAAAATTCGATTGTTGTTGGCCCACATATAACCTGATATGTCACGCTCAGTAACACTAGTAATTCTAGTTTTTTCGTCGGATCCAATTTTTTGAACAAATACGTTCATCCTGCTTTTGTAGGGAGCCATAAACGCCATGTAATCTCCATTTGGCGAGATTTGATAACTGGAGCTTTCAGAGTTTTTAAAAAAGTCTTGTAAAGGAACTTCAGGAGTATTCATTTTTTGTGATTCTGTTGATTCTGAGTTCTCACATCCAATAATGGTAACAATTAACCCAAAACCGATTATTAATTTAAAGAGATTTTTTTTCATTATAACAATTTTTTCAAATGTAAAATTTAGCATTAACAATTCGCCACCACTTATGTATTTTAGAAATCAGAAACACCCATTATTAGACTAGATTAGTCCAAATTATGGTTTAATAATATTTTTTAGGAAGGCCTACTGAGTAAAGAAATGCTCTAGTTCTTTAAGGGTATTTTCGTTGGTTGAAATATCGTTTACAAGGGTGCCTTTTTCGAGTATTACAATTCTGCCACAAACATCTGCAACATGGCTTAAATCATGCGATGATATTAACATGGTTACTTCGCCATTTTGGTCTAAATCTTTAAGAAACGTTTTCAATCTAATTTGAGTAGAAGGGTCAAGGTTAGCAAATGGCTCATCCAGTATTAAAATTTCAGGGTCGCCAATCAGTGCGGCTATAATCCCAACTTTTTTTTGATTCCCTTTAGATAAGTCTCTAATGTATTTCCCTTGGTTCAAGATTTCGCCATTAAACAACTCGAAAAATTGTTTTAAAAAATCAGCAATTTCTGATTTCGATTTTTGATATAAAGAGCCAATAAAATAGAAATACTCTTCTGGAGTTAAAAAATCGATAAGAAAATGTTCATCTAAATATGAACCTGTGTATTCTTTCCATTCTTCATTATTCGAAACTATAACATCTTTAAGCTTTACGATTCCAGATTTTGGTTGAATTAAATCCAATATACATCTGAACATGGTTGTTTTACCAGCTCCGTTGTTTCCAACCAATCCAATGCTTTGACCTTTTTCAATATATAGTTCTTCGATATCTAGAACAACTTTATTACCGTATGCTTTTTGAAGGTTTTGAATGCTAATCATGATTCTCTGAAGTTTGATGCCATTTGATATTTCTTGGTAATTATTCGTTGTTCAACAATTTTAGAAAGAGGACCTTTTAATAAAATACCTATTATTCCAACCATTGCCAATGCAAGTATCCCTGCTTCTTGAGAAACCAATACATGAAATGGGGCAAAAACAAAGATGGGTAGCCCCATCATTGGAAGAATAATAATAAACTGCTGATAACTTGTGCCTTGATAATTAAAGAACGTGCTTTTAGAGAGATCTATTTTTTTTGGATTAAGGGTGGAGAAATACATGACTACCCAAAAGTTTATACCCATATTGAATAAAGCCATTGCCAAATTTACTTGGATTATTTCAATTCCATAAGGAATGTAGATTAACGAAAGTAAAAAGGAAATAAATGTAATAAATGAGAACAAGTAGAATTTACCGATTACATATTTCTTGATTTGAACATTGCGCGCCATCAAAAGGTCAAAATAACTGCCTTCCCAGCTAAATAAAAATTGTCCGTAGTTAAGAACAAACATACCTGTAATCATTAATCCGGCCACAATGAGCATGAAAACATTGGTACTTTGCGGGTAGAGCATGTAACCATAAAGAAAGAACACAAACGAAACAATGGTAACTGATTTCGGTCTTTTGTTACGCCATATCAGCTTTAATTCTAGTTCAATTAATTTTCCAATTTCGGCAAGAGGCTCCAAAAACTCTAATGATGTGCTTTTAGCATCTTTCTTTTTAAGTGTGCCTAAATTCTCGATGTAGGCTCTCGATTTAAAAAACTTAAAAACCCCGAAATAGGTCAATACGAGCATGACTACTGGAATTAAAGCAAGAAGCTCGTTCCTAATTATGGAGGTGAAAAATAATTGAGAGTAAGTGGTTAATATAAGTATACTGTAGTAATCAAGAATACCAATTAGTACGATGGATAAACCAAAAACTGCTACGATGTAGGGTTTCTCCATTAGCAACTTTTTAAGATAAATCACCAAGTAACTATTTACAAGATTGAAACTTACTAAGGCTATAAGCCAAGCAACTGCTCCACTGGTAGATTCGTATTCAGCGACCCAACCAAAAGCAAATGGAATGGTCAACAATAAAATTGAAGAATTAAAGATGCTTAACCCAGAACGGAGCAAAACTAAATTTAGAATTTTATGTTTTTTTATTGGTAAATGTAAATATTGAGCAATAGAAACAACAGGAGATTGCTGCATGTAAAAGCGTATAAATATATCAGCTAAAAAATAGTAGATAATCCCTTTATTGAAATTATCAATAGGACTTTGACCGGGAAAAAGGTCCATGAGTATATCGCCAGCCATGTAACTGAGAAACACAAAATTTGCAGCGATATAAACAAAGAACAAAGCCATGACAATGTTTATTGCTAAATTCTTTTGCCAAACAGAGGATCTGAAAAATTCTTTCCACTGATGCTCGAATATAAATTTCATTACAAATTAAGAGTTGATTGATTTCAAATATAAACAAGAGGGTCAATAAATGGGGTTGAATCGTACAGAAGGTAATTAACAGTTGATGCCTAAACCCAAAGGTCTTTTTTCTCTAAATGAACTTCTTTGCCAAAAAATATTTTAGCATTGTGCTCAAACGCATCCGTATAATCTGAGATAAAAAATTCATGATGTCCGTGTTTATGGATGCTGAGGAGATTTTTGGATCTTAGAACCTGTTCTACTTTAGAAGCAACAATTTTGCTGGAATCTAAAATATCAATATCATGACCAAGAACCGCCCTAAAATCATCCGTTAATAATGGATAGTGGGTGCAACCTAAAACAAGAGCTTCAATATTCATGAAATCGCTTTGTTTTAAATATTTTTCAATTACAAGTTTACTGATGTTGGTATTTGAGAAATTTTCTTCAACTAGCGGTGCAAGAAGCGCAGTAGATTTGCTGGCAACAACAATTGAACTATTTGAATCAGCAATTTTATTTTGATAAATATTGCTTGATATAGTTCCTTTAGTGCCAATTACGCCAACGTTTTGATATGATGAATTACTAGAGACTAACTCAACCATAGGGTCAATAACATTTACTATATCAATACTATTACCATATTTAGTTTTAATTGCATCGTACGCATAGGCTGATGCAGTGTTACAAGCTATAACCACAAGCTTACAGCCTTTCGATATAAGATAATCGGTAATTTTTAGAGAATACCTCTCTATCGCTTTTTTAGATTTATCACCGTAAGGCAGATGAGCGGTATCTCCGAAGTAAACGATTTGCTCGTTTGGCAAAAGGCTATAAACAGCATTGGCGACTGTTAAGCCGCCAATGC
>Ga0307998_1002030_pt1 | contig 10581 bp, 11 predicted proteins | sample Davwhametageno37_FD_203147 | JGI IMG/M metagenome (GOLD analysis project Ga0307998, IMG submission 203147) | Marine microbial communities from Davis Island wharf, Antarctic Ocean - #37 | ecosystem: Environmental > Aquatic > Marine > Unclassified | place: Antarctic Ocean: Davis Island wharf...
TTCTGTTTCAAGATTTTCAGAACCTTCTACAGTTAAAAATTTTCCACCTAAACTCTCGACTTGTTCTTTTGATGCCATTCTAACATCTGTTGCAAACACTACAGCGCCCATTCTTTTTGCAGTTGCGATAGCTTGAAGACCAGCAACACCAGCACCAACAACTAATACTTTTGCTGCAGGAATTGTTCCTGCCGCAGTCATCATCATTGGTATGGCTTTCCCAAAATTTGCAAATGATTCTATTACAGCTTTATACCCAGCAAGGTTTGCTTGAGATGAAAGTATATCCATTGATTGAGCCCTAGTTATTCTAGGTAACATTTCTAAAGAAAAAACATTAATATTTTTCTTAGACAAATTTTCTATTTTTTCTTTATTTATATGTGGATTTAATACTCCCACAAGAGTTTGATTTTCTTTTAAAAGTAAAAGGTTATCATCAGATAGTAGACCTAACTGAACAATGATATCTGCATTATTAAGTACATCGGCTTCACTTTTTAAAATTTCAACACCTAGCTCTTTATATTCTTTGTCTTTAAAACCTAAATGTTCACCATAATTTTCAGGTAATGATACCGCTAGTCCTAGAGCTATATATTTTTTTGCAATCTCTGGAGTGATTGCAATTCTTTTTTCCACTTTTTGATTTTCTAAAATTGAAACGATTCTCATAGAAATTATTCTATAGTAAGAATATTGCCATTAAAACTAAAACACCTATTACAGCGACAGTTCCCCACAATACAAATTTAGTAAAGTTGTTCCAAGTATCATTATGGTCTTTATTCTCCATAAAAGTTACTTCTGTCTTGCTTTAAATTTTGGATTTGTTTTATTAATTATATAAACTCTACCCCTTCTTCTAACTAGTTTAGAATTGAGGTCTCTTTTTTTTAACGACTTTAAAGAACTTTTAATTTTCATAATAATTTAACCTTTAATAAACGAAGTTATGTAATCTTTCAAATGTATTTTTCCATATTTTTTAATAATCTTATTATTTAGCGACATATTTGCTAAAGAAGAGGCAAATCTCTCACCCTTTCTATGATTTAAATATTTAATTCTACTTTTAAACATTTTAGCTACATCTAAAACTGAATACGCTTTTTTGTGGGAAATGCTGTAATGGGCACACTTATTTATTTTCCAGGCATAATAACATATATTAACTGTATCTAGAATATGAGTGAAACGTCTTGTTTGAGTTCCTGGTTTAACAATGGTTAATGGTTTATTTTTTTTATATAGATTTTCAAAAATTCCAATGACTGTAGCCATTTCACCTGATTTTATATGCCTTTGACCATAAACATTATAAAAATAAATTATTTCAAACTTAAAGTTAAACCATTTCTTTAAATTATCTAGTAATTCTAAGTTTTTTGACTTTGTAAAAGCATAAGGAGAAAGGTTTTTATCTCGACCATTATTTCCTAAGCTTGCAGAAGTGGCGGAGTAAATTAATTTAATTTTATTGTCTAAACAAAATTTAAATACAGCCTGCGTCCCGATTGAATTAGATTTAAAACAACGGTCAAAATTTTTAAAACTTTGAAATATTCTTGCAAATTCTCCAAAATGAAACAAAGAGTGGATCTTATTTCTGTAATTAGATAGATTTTTTTCTATATCTGACGTATTTGCATTTAAATATTTTACTCTTATATTTTTGATGTGATTTTTTGTCGATCCACTTGAGTAGTTGTCTAGGCTAATAATTTTTTTTTTGGTTTTTTTTAAAAGTAATTCAATAATATGAGAACCAACAAAACCAGCTCCACCAGTAATTACTATATAATTTTTCATATGAAATTTTATAGCCTGGCAATGTCCTACTCTTCCGTGTCTTAAGACAAAGTACCATTGGCGCTGAAGGGCTTGACTTCCGAGTTCGGAATGGGATCGGGTATTGCCCCTTCGCAATAATCACCAGGCAGGTTTAAATAACATCTTTTAATTTTATTACAATGAAAAAATTAAAATATTCTACAATTTTCTTATCAATTTTGCAGGGTTTCCCGCATATACACCTTTGATGTTGCAATCTTTTACAACCACACTTCCAGCTCCTATTACGCAACCTTTGGAGATCTTTACAGGTAAAATTGTTGCATTAGATCCAATTAATACATTGTCTTTTATATCGGTCGAAAACCAATTTTTTTTATTACCACCAAGTTTTCCTGTTTTAAATAAATCATTAACAAACATTGCTCCGTGCCCTATAAAACAATTTTTTCCAATTGAAACCAATTCACAAATAAATGAGTGACTAGAAATTTTAGTATTATCTTTAATTTTAACATTTTTTTGGATTTCAACGAATGGGCCAACGAATACATTATTTCCAAATTCAGAACCATAAATGTTAATTGGCTCTACAAATTTAAAGTTTTTTCCAATTTTACAATTAATTATCGACTTCATTTTATTGGCTTCTCGCCTGAGCTTTGGACTTATTATTTTTTTTATAATTTTTTTTTTCATTTTTTTTATTTAATGCTTTTTTGATTGCTTGATAAAAAAGTATGGAATCCTAAAATATACCAAAAAATGGTTCCTGTCCAAGTTGCAAAAAGGTCACCAGATACACTAAAGGGGTTTAATATTATTAACATTGTTATTGAAAGTAACCCTTGTACTTTATCTTTTTTTATTAGAGGTAAATTTATAACTAAATATTTATATATTATGTAAAGGAAGAAAATAAAAATAATTAAACCTTGCTCTGAAAAAATATTTAAATATAAATTATGGGAATGATTTTCACAGTGAAGTAATTCTTTTTTAAAGTTTTTACATTTAGCATAAAATTGATTGGTTCCTGTTCCTAAGATTAGGTTGTCTTTAATTAATTTGTAACTGGATATAAATAAATCTAAGTGAGTATTTTTTTTGTTAATATCTTCAGCAATAAATTCTTTATCCTCACTTTTCACCTCAAAGGTATTTAAATAGTTATCAGCTAATTTTAATTTCACAAGTAAATCAACTGTATAAAGTTGTTTTCTTTCATTGCTTAAGCTTGAAAAAAATAATCCCAGAATAAATAAAATACTAAAGGCTAATAGTAGAACATCTTTAAAGGTAAAAATATTTTTATAAATTAAATAGATTGATAAAAAAAAGATAGTTAGTAAAAAATTAAACAGTGCCATTCTTTCACCAGTTAACAAAACTGTAAAAAAAAATAATACTAATAAAAAAATATTAAAAAATTTTAGCTTTTCAATAAAAATGAAACTAATTAATGATAGCAGCATAAGTTTCGAAATAAACGATCCTGCAATCCATTCGTCTCCCATGAAGCCTGAAAATCTGTATTCTGAGCCAGAGGATATACCAAAAATATCTGTACCATAAAAATATTGAACAATAATATCTAAAGAAAAAACTACCAGTACAATAAATAAAACTACACTTATAAGATTAAGCGAAAGATGATTTCTTTCCAATACATAGTTTATTGCAACAAATAAAAAATAAAATTTAAATAAGCCAACAGATTTGTAAGTAAATTCATTTAAAATAATTAAATCTGATATCAATATAAAAATAAAAAATAATAATATGAGCTGAAATTTTTTAAAAATAAATATTTTGAATTCCTGTTTCTTGATTAAATTTGACAATAGGACTAATACAATCAAAACAATATTAAGATTTACAGCAAAATTACCTAAAATTAATGAAACGGGCATAAATGCTAACAATAAAATTAATAAATTTAAAATCTTATCAGAGGTAAATATATTGTTTAATTTATTAACCATTATTTATTGATAATTATACAATTTTTTAAATTAAAACATAAAAAAATATAAAGTAATAACATTGTAGAAAAGTTAAGCATTTAGTATTTTAAAAACTATAAATTGATAACAAAAAATAGAAATAGATAAAATTAATGGTTAATATTTTAAAAAAAAATAAAATTATTTGGGCAATTTTAAGCTTTATATTGAGAATTAATTATACTTTTTTCTGGAGAATCAGAAATTACCACCCCAAAAACATTAAAGGAATAACGGTCAAAAAATATTATGAAGATAGACTAATAAAAAACTATTTTAATAAAATCTCTTATACAAGCGTTATTGAGCTAGGTTGCGGATACGGTATAAGATTATTTAATTTAAAAAAAAATAAAACAAAATTTATTCTAAAAGGTTTTGATGTAAATAAAAATAATGTTCTATTTGCTAAAAAATTAAATAAAAATAAAAAATTAAATATTAGATTTTATAATCAAGATATTAAAAAGATTAAACTAACTTCAAAAGTTGATTATATCCTTTCTTCCTTTTCTCTTATTTATCTAAAAAAAAAAGATCTAATTATCTTTTTTAAAAATAATAAAAATATGATAAAGAAGGGATTTTTATTCCTTGAATATCATTCATTTTATAAATCAAATAATTTAAGCTATTATGTTCATAATTTTAACCAAATATTTAACAAGGCAGAAATGAGTAATTTTAACATAAGTTATAATAAAATTTTTTATAGAAATTGGATTAAAAAAGATCATCAAGCTTATAAAATAATAGGAAAAATAAAATGAAAATTCAAATGACTAATCTTCATGAAAACTTTAAATTAATAAATAAAAATTTAAAAAAAAATTTTTTAAAACTTTTTTCTTCTCAGAGATTCATTTTGGGAGAGGAAGTCCAAAAATTAGAAAGTAATTTATCTAAAATAAATAAAGTGAAATACACTATTGGTGTTTCATCAGGTACAGATGCTATAATTGTTGCACTGCTAGCGTGCAATATTAAAAAAAATGATGAAGTTATTATTCCAGATATGACCTGGATATCAACTGCAAGTAGTGTAATTTTATTAGGTGCAAAACCAATTATGGCAGATGTCAATTTAAAGGATGGAACAATTAATATTGATAATTTGAAACAAAAAATTACAAAAAAAACAAAAGCCATAATTTCTGTAAGTCTTTATGGTCATATGCCTAATTTATCAAAGCTTAAATCTATTTGTAATAAAAAAAAAATACACCTTATTAATGATGGTGCACAAAGTTTTGGTTCCAAACATAATAACAAATATTGTCATGAATATACTTCAATAAGTTGTACAAGTTTTTTTCCTGCAAAAGTTCTTGGGTCATATGGAGATGCGGGAGCATGTTTTACTAATAATAGAAGTTTGTATGAAAAAATGAAAATCATACGAGCACATGGACAAAGTAAAAAATCTTATTCAACAACACTAGGTTTAAATGCAAGGATAGACACAATTCAAGCATGTGTTTTAATTGAAAAAATAAAGTTTATTAAAAAAGAAATTAGAAGAAGATCAGAAATTTTAAAAATGTATCATAATAAGCTAACAACAATTAAACAGATAAATGTTTTACAACCAGACAAAAGCTGTGATGCAAATGGTTCATCGGTTGTAATTTTAATTAATAATAAAAAAGAATTTCAGAACTACATGTTTTCAAAAGGAGTTCAAACAGCTAATCTTTATGATTATAGTATAACTCAACAACCTACATTCAAAAAATATCAAGATAGAACAATCAAAAATTCTAAACTGATTGCGAAAAATAACGTTTGCTTGCCTATACATCCATATTTGAAAAATAAAGAAGTAGATTATGTAATAGAATGTATAAAAAAATATTTTAAGACTAAAAATTAACTTTTTAAATAAATTTTATTATATAGTTTTTCAACTTTGCTCATCTCTAAAAAGAAATTATTTTTTTTTTCTTGAGTTCTTCTTGCTTTTAAAACAATTTTTGCTGTTTTACTTGAAGAAAGACTGGCTATATAAAAAAACATTTTCTTAAAATCGATAGCATCATTATCTTTAAACAAAAAACCATTTAAACCATTTTTTATCCAATAAGGATTATCTCTATTATTAGAGCACAAAACTAAACATTTTGAACTCATTGCCTCCGCTATCGAAGATGACAATCCAGCATCACTTTTACTAGCAGAAATTACTAAAAAAGAATTGAGTAAATATTTTTTATATTCAATTTTATTAAGATTTCCTTTTAAATTAATAATTTTTTCTAATTTATTTTTTTGAATAAATTTTTTAAAAAATATAAATTCTTGCTTATGAATTGACCCAGAAAATACAAATAAAAATTTTTTCAATTCATCTTTGTGGTTTTTTATAAAATTAAGTACTAAAAATTGATTATATATAGGGTCATATCCCCTGGGACAAAAAATAATTTTTTTTTTGAATGACTTATTATTAGATTTATTAAAAAAGTTAAGATCAACTCCAAAGTTAATTTTAAAAACCTCATTTTTTTTTTCAAACTTTTTTTTTATTATAAAAGAATCAGTAAAAATTATATTATTTTTGATGAGTCTCTGTAAGTATTTAACTAACTTATTAGGGAAAAAAACATCTGATCCCCATGGATTAAGAATAACTTTTTTTTTTAAAAAAATTACGACAAAAAAAGAAATAAATAGATTTTTAGAAATTGAGTGAACGTGAATTAAATCAGGTTTTATAATTAAAACTTTTATAAAAAAGATAATTGGTTGAAAAATAAAGTAAATACCATTTCTAATTTTATAAAACTTAATATTATCTTTTTTAGATCTTAAAGATGCTTCGCAGAACCAATGGATCTCATGTTTTTTTGAGAAAAAATCAATCCATTTAAATGAATGTGATGATGTTCCTGGTGCCAAAAATAATATCTTTAATTTTTTTTTCATTTAGTAAAAAATTAATTATCAGATCTATTAATTATTATTTTTGTTCCATGCGTTGACCAGGGTGCTCCTGGTCTTAAAGACTTAAAAAATTTAACTTTTAAAGAAGGGTTAATCTTTTTAATAATTGCCCTGTAATTATGAATATGTAAATGATCAATTTTTTCTTTTGTGAATTCATATGTTAACTCATGCAATAAAATAGTTTGCTTTGAGGACTTAATTAAACTTTTTAATAACTCATGTATTTTTTGTGGTCTTACATAAATTAATACCGCATCACAATAGGCCAAATCAAAATGTTTTTCTAATTTAGGCAAATTATTAATTGCTAGTTTGTTGAAACTCATTTTATAAACATTGTCGTTAATGATATCAAGCATTGTTAGTCTTTCTTTTGATATTTCCATGCAGTTTAATTTGATTTCTTTTTTCATTTTTTTTAAAATATTCATATTTACTCCGTATCCACAGCCATAATCCAATACGTTTATTATTTTTTTTAAATCAATCCCATTAAATAATGATAATCTGTATTTTTCAGATTCAACTAGATGTGGATCACAAATCTCTTTATAATTTATACTCTCATGAGACTCATAAAATTTATATTTTATAAATTTATGATAAAAATTCGAAATGATCTTTTTCATAATTTAATTATTATTTCTAAATTTTGATTTTGTATTATTTTGAACTTTTATTATTTTATTTTTGCCAAAAATTATTATTTTATTAAAATATTTTAAGTCAATTTTTTTATGATTTGATAATATTAATGTTTTGTTCAATGTTTCTTTCACTAATTTCTTAAAAATTTCGTCAGAGTTATTTTTATCAATAGAGGAAAAAGGCTCATCCATAATTAATAATTTATGGTTACTATATAAACACCTAGCTAAACATATTCTTTGCTTTTCTCCACCCGATAAATTTGATCCATTTTCATTTAATTTAGTTTCGTCTCTGAAAGAAAGTTTTTCAAAGAGCTCTGTTAAATTTGTTAGCTTAGCGACTCTTTCAAATTCATTTAATTCTTTATTGCTGGCGTTAATTTTATCTTTTAAACAAATATTGTAAAATATACTTTTCTTATCTACTATAAAATTTTCTTGTGATAAAAAACTTATCGGTTCTTGAAACCTTAAAAAATCATTATTTTCAGTTTTTCCACAATAAATTTTTCCTGCCGTTATTGATGTTAATCCTGATAGTATTTTCAGGAATGTAGTCTTTCCCGACCCAGATTTTCCTAAGACTAAAACTTTATCACCAAAAGAAATTTTTAGGTTCAAATTTTCAATAATATTTTTATTACCTAAATTACATTCAATTTTTTCAAAGATGATATCTTTTTTAATTGAATTTAGATTTCTAAAATTTTTTTTATCCTTGGCATACTTAAAATAATCTAAATCAAAAGTTAATTGAGAAATTGTTTCTCCATAAAATTTCATATTATGGTTTGCTACTGCCACTCTATTAATTGATGGCATTAATCTAATACTTCCTATTGCAAACATTGATAAGGTTATTAAAAAATTATCAATATTTTCCTTTAAAAGTAAGAGTATAAGAACAATTGAAACTATTAGAATAACTACAACTAGTTCAATAAATATTTTTGGCAACTCAGAGGTCACAACGTCATAATATTTGGACTTAACATATGAGGATAAAGTTTTATCAAAAGTTCTTGAAAAGAATTTCAATTTCTTCATTACTTTTAATTCTTTAAATAGACCAATAGATGCATTTACTATATTCGCTAAATTTTCAAAGCCTTCAATTCTATTACGTCCCATTTCACTTGATCTTTTAAAAAAAATTTTAACTGCAGAAAAATAAATTACCAGGGAGAGTGCTACTAAATAAATTGATATAATGGGCTCATTATATAAAAAAAATAGTAGTATGAATAAAATTATGATGGTCTCTGTAATGAGTGTAAAAAAACTTGAAAAATATTCATAAAACAATTTTTCCGTTTCAACATTTATATCTTGAGTAATTTTTTTAGTATTAATATTAATTAACTTGTTAAGTTTACTTTGAATATATCCATAATAAATACTCTTACATAAATTATATTGAGCATCTTTTAAAATTTTATGTTGTGATAATACAAACCAATAATTGAATAAGTTTTTTAAACAATAAAAACATATTACCAGCAAACAAACTGCCGTAAGATCTGAAAAATTGTCATTGTTAAATGAAAAGTTATAAAAAACTAAGCTCTGATCTTTTAAAGAAATAATTTTTATAAAAAATAGCAACAAACCAATGCCAATTAACTCTAACAATCCATTTATTACTATTAAAAATATTCTATAATAAAAAAAAATTATTTTCGGAAATATAAATTTTTCTATTAAACGATAGTTTATCATGATAATTAAACGAATTATTTAAACATATTTAAGATGAAAATCCATAAAAATAGAATACTTATTGTTGGGTCTGGTAATATTTTCAAAAAACACCTCCATACAATTAATACTTTAAAAGATACTTTTGAAATTGCTGGCATTGTTGAAAAAAACCCAACAAAGTTTGAAATTTTAAAAAGAAAATTTAGTTATAGTATATTTAAGGATTTGAATCTTGCTATTAAAAATTGTGAATTTGAATTAGGCTGTATACTCACTGATAGTGGATCACATGCAAAGATAGCCTTAAAATTATTAAATAATAACAAGTCAATTATAATAGAAAAACCTTTGGCTATCTCACTTGCAGATGCTGAAAAAATTGTTCAATTAGAAAAGAAGAAGAAGAAATTAAATATATTTGTAGTTAAACAAAATAGATTTAATGTTGCAATTCAACAATTAAAAAAAGCTCTTAATCAAAAACGATTAGGAAAAATATTTCTTTCGACAATTAGAGTTAGGTGGATGAGAAACAAGGACTATTATAAATCTGCTTCCTGGAGAGGTAAATGGAAAACAGATGGTGGCGTATTATGTAATCAGGCTATACATCATATAGACTTACTTCAGTGGTTAGTAGGTGATGTTAAAGATGTATTTTGTAAAAGTTCAACTGTATTAGCACCGATTGAAGCAGAAGATACTGCAGCTGGTATACTAAATTTTAAAAATGGTGCGTTAGGAATAATTGAGGCGTCTACAGCCTGTAGGCCTTCTAACCTGGAGGGGTCTATCTCAATTATGGGTACAAAAGGAACGGTTATAATAGGTGGTTTTTCAGCAGATAAGATTTTAGAGTGGCAATTTGTAAATTCAAAAAAGCATGATAAAAAAATACTTATAAGCTCAAGGAGTGTAAAAAATTCATACGCATACTCTCACATTGAGTTTTATAAATTTGTTAGTGAAGTTTTGAAATCTAAAAAAAAAAAGAACTTTCTGAGTGCTAAAGAAGCAATTAAAAGTTTAAAAATAGTTACAGCTTTAGTCAAATCGAGTAATACTGGAAAAAATGTTAATTTAGATAGTAATCTATACAGATCTAAATTAGGAAAAAAATAGCTACCTAATGATAAATTTATACATATCATTAATTACTTTGTTATCCTGAAAATTATAACTAGCTTTAATCGCACCTTTTTTTAAATTATTATATGATTCCTCATTTTCATAAATATCCTTAATAGCTTTAATAAAACCTTTTTTGTCATTCACATCATAATTTATTCCACATTCATATTTATTAATTAGTTGTTGAGTGTCACCTTTTAAGGATGAAATTACCGGCATTTCATAACATAAATATTCACTAATTTTATTTGGTATTGAAAGATTAAAATCCCATAAATCATTATAAGGTGCAAGGCCAAGTTTAGAAATATTAAGTAAATTTCTCATTTCATCTCTGTTAACCCAATCAAAAA
>Ga0307998_1002032_pt1 | contig 10577 bp, 5 predicted proteins | sample Davwhametageno37_FD_203147 | JGI IMG/M metagenome (GOLD analysis project Ga0307998, IMG submission 203147) | Marine microbial communities from Davis Island wharf, Antarctic Ocean - #37 | ecosystem: Environmental > Aquatic > Marine > Unclassified | place: Antarctic Ocean: Davis Island wharf...
TTTTCCACGACCACCAGATTGTTTCTTATATATTTCTCTGTGGTCAACGCTAGCAGTAATTGCTTCTTTATAAGAAACCTGTGGAGCTCCTTGATTACAATCAACATTAAACTCCCTCCTCATTCTTTCAATAAGAATTTCAAGGTGTAACTCGCCCATTCCGCTTATAACGGTCTGACCAGAATCATCATCAGTTGCTACTTTAAAAGTAGGATCTTCCTCAGAAAGCTTATTAAGAGCAATACCCATTTTATCCACATCTGCCTGAGTTTTAGGCTCAATTGCAACTCCAATTACTGGATCAGGAAAACTCATTGATTCAAGAACCAACGGATGTTTTTCTGCACATAATGTATCACCAGTTCTAATGTCTTTAAAACCAACACCAGCACCTATATCACCAGCTTCTATCGAAGGGATTGCATTTTGCTTATTAGAGTGCATTTGGAAAATTCGAGAAATCCTCTCTTTTTTTCCAGTTCTTGTATTTAACACATAAGAACCTGCATCTAATTTTCCAGAATAACAACGGAAAAAACACAAACGACCAACATAAGGGTCGGTTGCAATTTTAAAAGCTAAAGCTGCAAACGGCTCCTCAACATTAGGCTCACGTTTTATTTTTATTTCCTCATCATCAATATCATGACCTTCTACAGCTCCTTTGTCTAAAGGAGAAGGTAAAAATGCCATAACCCCATCCAACATGGTTTGAACACCTTTGTTTTTAAAGGCAGAACCACACATTACAGGCTGAATAGACATATTTATAGTAGCCTCTCTAATAGCTGCTAACATCTCTGCTTCGGTAATTGAATTTGGATCTTCAAAAAACTTCTCCATCAACTCATCATTAGTTTCAGCTACTGCCTCAACTAATTTCTCTCTCCATTCAGCAACAGTTTCTTTCAAGTCTTCAGGAATTGGAATTTCCTTCCAGGTCATTCCTTTGTCCTCTTCGTTCCATTCAATACCACGATTGTTAATTAAATCAACAACACCAGCAAAATCGTCTTCTGCCCCAATAGGAATTTGTAAAGGAACCGGGTTTCCACCTAGTCTTTCTTTAACTTCTTCAACACAACGGAAAAAATCGGCACCAGCCCTATCCATTTTGTTTACGAAGATCATACGAGGCACGCCATATTTATCTGCTTGTCTCCAAACAGTTTCTGACTGAGGCTCAACTCCAGAAGCAGCACAAATTAATGCAACCGCCCCATCCAATACACGTAAAGATCTCTCTACTTCAACAGTAAAATCAACGTGACCAGGAGTATCAATAATATTTATCTTGTATTCAGTATCTCGGTAATTCCATGAACAAGTGGTAGCAGCAGAAGTAATAGTAATACCTCTTTCTTGCTCTTGTTCCATCCAATCCATAGTAGCAGCGCCATCATGAACTTCACCAATTTTATGACTTATCCCAGTATAATAAAGAATACGCTCCGTTGTGGTAGTTTTACCAGCATCAACGTGAGCCATAATCCCAATATTCCTCGTAAGTTTTAAATCTCTTTTTGCCATTTTAAATCTTATAAACTTTTATTAAAATCTAAAATGTGAAAACGCCTTATTTGCATCAGCCATTCTATGCGTGTCTTCTCTCTTTTTATAAGAGCCACCTTCTTCTCTTGAAGCTGCAACAATTTCATCTGCTAACTTCTCTGCCATAGAACGTCCGTTTCTTTTTCTTGCAAAAGAAATCATCCATTTCATTGCCTGAGATAATTTTCGGCTGTTTCTAATTTCTTGTGGAATTTGAAATGTTGCACCACCAACTCTTCTACTTCTCACCTCTACTTGAGGAGTGACATTAATAACTGCCTTTTTCCAAACTTCCAAACCATCTTCTTCCGTTTTTTTAGCAACCTGTTCTAATGCAGTATAGAATATTTTAAATGCTGTATTCTTCTTCCCATCTAACATAAGATTATTCACAAAAGTGGTAACCATTACGTCGTTATATACCGGATCTGGAGCAATTTCATGCCCTCTAGCTTTTGACTTTCTCATTTTACTATCTCCAAATTATTTTTTAGGCCTTTTAGTTCCGTACTTAGACCTTCTTTGAGTTCGACCTTCAACACCTGCAGTATCTAAAGCACCACGAACAACGTGATACCTAACTCCAGGTAAATCTTTCACCCTTCCTCCACGAACAAGTACAATAGAGTGCTCTTGAAGGTTATGACCTTCCCCACCTATATAACTATTCACTTCGTTTCCGTTTGACAATCTAACCCTTGCAACTTTTCTCATTGCAGAGTTTGGTTTTTTTGGAGTAGTAGTGTACACACGTACACACACGCCACGTCTTTGTGGGCATGCATTAAGAGCAGCGGATTTACTTGTCTTAATCTTGCTCTTTCGTCCTTTTCTAACTAACTGCTGTATAGTAGGCATATAGTTCTAAATATTATATTATTCGGGCAATATTTACCCATGCTTTTTTTTAGAGCCGGCAAATGTAAGTTTTTTATCCCTTTAAAATAACCCCTTTAGAAACTATTTTCCATCAAAAAAATTAACCATGCTTTTTTACGAGAAAAAACTGATTTTCTGGTAATTACATAAAAATACACCTCGAGTTTTTTGACCAATAAAAATACACTACTTATGTTTATCAACTATGTATTGTGAAATACATATCATTCTGTAGAAATGAAAATGGAATTATTTCAATCAATTTTAAAACCTACGAATAGTTGGACGAAAATCAGGTTTTCAACCAGTTATGAAACGCAAAAAACACTGATCTGTTGAATTAGAAATCAAGATTGCGATGTCAGAAATTGTTCTACAGGTTAAAAGTTAAAATGAACGTCATTTTTTTCAAAGTTCAGAGGTTAGTATAACTATTACTCAATTTGACGTTCAGCTAGCTTATGGAATTGACCCTTTATTTCCATTAATTCATCGAAAGAGCCACTTTCAATTAACTCACCACCTTCCAAATAGTAAATTTTATCAGCATTAATAATTGTAGACAATCTGTGCGCAATAACGATTCTTGTTACATTAAGATTATCCAAACTTGCAGTAACTATAGCCTGTGTTTCATTATCCAATGCACTAGTAGCTTCATCAAAAATTAATATCTTAGGATTATGCACCAAAGCACGCGCAATCATTAATCGTTGTTTTTGCCCACCAGAAAGAGTACCACCATCTTCATTAACGATAGTATGCATTCCCATTGGCATATTTAAAATGTCTTTATCAAATGCCGCTGCTCTCGCTGCTGCCCATGCGTCATTTCTAGTTAATTGAGTAGATGAACCAACAATGTTTGTGTAGATATCTCCAGACATTAAATCACCATCTTGAAGCACTACGCCCATTTGACGACGCAACATTTTTGGATCGTAATTTTCCATGTCCTGCTTGTCAAAATAAATAGAGCCTGCTTCAGACTTATTAAATCCAAGTAATAACCGTATAAGTGTAGACTTTCCTGAACCAGAAGGCCCTACTAATGCAATATACTCGCCGCTCTTTATTGAGATACTTAAATCTTTTATAATCAATGGGGCACCATCCTTATATCTAAAATTGATATTGTTCATTTCGATAGAACCTGTGAATTTTGTAGGTGCTTCCTTCAATGTTTCGCATTCCGGAAGCGTCTCTAAAATTGGTCTTAGCCTATCGTAAATAACAGGAAGTTTGAGGATTTGAACAAGAGAAGAGCTTAATCCAATAATAGCACCTACAAATGCCCCGTAAGCAGCAAGAAAAGCAAAAAACTGTCCAGTTGTTAAATCATTAGTTGTGGTTTTAACAATCACAAAAAGAAACACGCTTGATAAAATACCTAATACGGAATTAAGTATTGCCTGTGCATTTTGCAACTTGGCCAATCCAATCGCCGTTGTCTTTGCTTTCATAAAAGCCTTAAACCAGAACAGGAACGCTCTAGACTCTGAACCACTCGCTCTAAATTGTGAAATTCCATTTAGAACTTGAAAAGCAATACCTTCCAATTTCCCACCTTCTTTCATAAGCTTCGCCTGCAACTTCAATTGAAGTCGAGCAAATAAGCTTATAATCGTAATTTGGACTAGACTAAATGCAATCGCTAAGCCTGCCAGTGAAGCACTATAGTATAGCAAAAGGCCTAAATTTAAAATTGAAAAAGCTAAAGCTAGGACTGATGTAATCGCTGCACCCGAAATAATAGATTTCATTTGGTTAATTCCCATGGACCTTGAAGCCATGTCTCCTGTGCTATAATTTGAAAAGAAATCACTTGGAAGGTTTAACAAGCGATCCCAAAGTGCAGATTGAGCCTTATAATCTAATCTGTTCTCAGCGCGCATTAAAGCAAATTGTTTCACCAACTCAAATCCAATAGTTCCAAAGGAAATAGCAATTAATGCGAAGGCAATGTTTAACAATTGCTGTTTATCTGCGCTTGGAATAACAAAATCAAAAATTTGAGCCGTTAAGATTGGAAACAATAGCATAAATAAGCTGCTAATAAACCCCATGAGAAAGACTCGGATTAAATCTTTTTTGTTCTTTTCAAGTGTGAACACAACAATGTCCTTTATTTTAATTGGTCGATCTGCAGGAAATGGTCTATAAAAAACATAGGCCTCTTGTTTAAACAACCCCACATTATCCTTGTCTACTTCTACTATTTCTTGGGTTTTGGTATTAACAAATGACAATTTTCCTTTATGAGGAATAACTGCAAGGGGATCCTCTTGCCCATTGTTTATGAAGGCTAAAAATGCATCTTCTGTATTTCTCTCAAACCAATTTGGCTCCAAGAGAATTTCACGATAACGAATACCGTTATAGCGACATATTTCAGATAAAAAATCTTCATTTTGAGAAAACCCTTTTGGAAAAGACACTTTAATCTCTTCATACTTCATGACCATTGAAACTGCGTTAAACAGGTCATCATGAGAATCAAAATCTACTTGTAGTCCTTTATCTTTCTGAAAAACTTGAGAAAAGGATTTTAAAGATTCAGAAAAATCGTCGGCTTCTAATTGATACTTTTCAATTAGTCTACTTGTTTCTTGAGCCTCTCTGAATAAAATTTCATGTGCGTCACTTCTAAAGACAACTTGACCTAACTCTAAAAGCCCATTCCACATTTCATCCCTAGAAATAATATCAGCGGTTCGATGGGTTGTCAATTTCACTCCACCTTCAAAAACCAAATATGAACGTGTCCCAACTGGGAAAATCACATTATCTATATTTACTTCTAGGTGCCTATTAAATTTACATTCTCCAATTTCATGAAACAATACCCAAGTCAATTCCTTGTTCCCAGCGACTGAACTTTCAGGATTACAATAGGAAGTATTAAAACTTAAGAAATCGTGAATAATAGGGATATTAACACTTGTATCATCAGCAACACCTGCATAGAGTCGATTAATCCAGGTTTCGATAAGAGTAATAATCGTTGGGCCAAATTCTACTGAATTTGCAAGCTCTCTAATATATTGAATATCAATATCTATAAAAGTAGACTCAATCTCCACATCGACTAAAAAAGATAAGTTATTATCGTAATCTATCGCAGTGCCGAATATCAACTCACCTTCGGGAATTTGTATGAAGTTATCTAATCGACCATAGGCGTCTTCTTTAACAACTTTTGATGTAGAAAGATTGACAGAACCTTGGAGTACAAAGTGAACTTTTGAAGGGTCATCAGAAAGAAAAGGGTCAATCACCGATTGAATTCTTTCTTGACCTCTTCGCTTGAGTTCTTTTATTAAGGATTGATTATCCAAACTTCTAAGTTTTAATTAAATGTGAATATTTCCCTTGCATTTTAAGTAACTCTTCGTGAGTTCCTCTTTCCACTATTCTCCCTTGGTCCAGTACAATGATTTCATCGCTATCTCTAATAGTACTAAGTCGATGAGCAACAACTACTACTGTACACTTTCTCTTTTTTATGTTAGTGTCGATTTCAAGTTCTGTAGTAGGGTCTAATGCGCTTGTAGCTTCATCAAGAATAAGTATCGATGGGTTGTTCACTAAAGATCTTGCGATTTCTATGCGCTGACGTTGACCTCCACTAAAATTTTTACCACCCTCGCCAACCATAAAATCATATCCACCAGTTTTTGTACTAATGACGTCATGAATAGCCGCATCTTTACATGCATTTATTAGATGTTGATCAGTTATACTTCTATCCCATAAGTTTACGACATCCCTAACAGGGCCTTCGAACAAAAACACATCCTGCGAAACCATTGACATGGAATTATTTATAACCTGTCTAGGAATTTGAGCTCGAGGTTTGCCATCAAATAATATCTCACCTTCCCAAGGCTCATAAAATCCAATCATAAGTTTGGCAAGTGTCGATTTTCCGCTTCCTGACCCTCCTACTAATGCTATACGTTCACCGGGATTTACTTTTAATGAGAAATTTTCAATTAACGGTGGCGCTACTTTACTATAACCAAAAGTCAAATTTTTAAACTCAACATACCCTTCTAATTTTTTGGACACAACATCAAGATTCTCCTCTGTAATCTGAACCGCACGTTTAACTTGAGGATCGGGCTCTGAGCGCATAACATCATCAATACGATTCATGTCCCCTTCCATTTTCTGCAGGGTACTTCCGAGTCTCAATAAACTCTGAATAGGCCCAGAGAAGCTCACCACGAGGCTTTGAAAAGCAACCAGCATACCTACTGTTATTTCACCATTCATTATTTTCCAAGCACCAATGGTCAGAATGATTGAGCCTTGTAAAATACTAAGTGATCTTGGCAACAAACCAAATTTTATCTCGAATAAATGAAGATCAATTGTTTGATTAAAAACTTTGGTAAAATTTCCGCTCCACTTTACGAAAAAATCATTTTCTCGACCCATAGCTTTGAGGGTTTCGATTGACTTTATCCCTCCTAAAGTTGTTCCATATAATTTACCAGAAGAAACAGACAAGCTGAAATACTTTTCAATTCTTACATGGCCTATCAACTTTAAGGCTGCGATATTTAATGCTGCAAAAACAATCGTAATGACTGAAAGCAGAACATCATATTGAAGCATTAGAATAAAGTAAAAAACGATGACAACAAGGTCCAATAAATTTTTTGCTAATTGACCTGTAATCAAAGCCGCTATTTTACGATTTATCCCAACTCTACTAGCCATTTCACCTTTGTTTCGTTGATGGAAAAACTGGATAGGCAGTTTAAGTAAATGCCAGAAATATTGTGCCGAAGTAACTACCTCGAGTTTATTTTTAGCCTTTAATAATACGCTAAGCTTTAAATGTTGTAAAACTGCCCGTAAAGCAGCAGTCAAGAGCATTCCTGCTACCAAAGGCCATAACCAATCGTCTGCTTTTCCTATCAATATTTCATCAACAAATACTCGCGAAAAAATCGGGATTACTAATCCAGGAATAACCAATAACAATCCTACCGTGAACAAGTATGTGATTGTATTCTCATATCCTTTTAGGCGAAGTTTTAATCCGCTAATTAAACCCCCTTCAATTCCTGATTTCTCAAAGTCAGGGCCTTTTTTAAACTCTAATGCAATCCCGGTAAAAGCCCCATTGAATTCATCAAAAGATAATGATCTGTGACCGATAGCGGGGTCATTAAGGTGAAACCGACCATTTTTTATTCCTTCTAAAACTACAAAGTGATTGAAATTCCAGTGAATTATTAATGGAAAATTCATATCGAGGAGATCACTTAAGTCATCAACTTTAAGTCCCTTGCATTCCATTCCATGTTTTCTGGCAGCTTTTAAAATATTGATTGCCTTACTTCCATCACGATTTACTCCTGCATCTTCTCTTAATTTTTCCAGTGTTTGGAACCTACCAAAGTAAGCTAGCACCATTTTCAGACTTGCTGCACCGCACTCAACGGCTTCAAGTTGTATAACGGAAGCAGTCTTCGTCCTAGGTTTGGATGAATTCCAAATTAACTTTTCTTCTTTTGATGGCTTATTCGTCATGGCAATATGCTAATCAACAACAGGTAAGACTAGACTTATAGGACGCTTATTCTGAACAACTATTTTTGAATTACACAATGTTCCAGACTTAATTTCTACATCTGGACCTTCTCCCGATGTCCATTCATAGCCAGAAACATTACTACTGGTTTTTAAACCTACACGAACTGCAATAGGAGGCATTCCATTAAAGAAGGATTCTACCAATTGTTTATTCTGAAGTGTATTCAACATTCCTTCAAATGTGGCAGGATAATCAGAAACCTGAATAACCGTTCCTTTGATATAGCCAAACTTTTCAACTTCAACAGTTGAGGGAGATATATTAACATCCATTCCAACTTTTACTTTCTTTCCTTCATGAGGGCTTACGTACACGATAGCTTCTATTTCCTCATTAAGATCATCTCGCTCCATACTTAAAAGAAAGCTTCCCGGAGAAACAATACTTCCTGCATTAACCATTAGTTCAACTACCTTTCCAGTATAAGGACTCTTGATTTCAGAATTAAGTTGATAACGAGCTTGCAATTCACCTAATTCTCCTTCTAAAGCAATTATTTGTCCGTCCAAATTATTTAGTTCAATTTCAATTTCTTTAGACATTTCAAAAATTGACAGTTGCAACTCCTCCAATTCATTTGCAAGGACCAAATTTTGTTGCTCCAACTCAAACTTCATTATTTTAGTTTGATTCAAAGTTTCTGTTGTAATCAAACCCTTATCCAACAGCTCTTCTCTTGCTTTAATTTGCGTTTCAACAAACGAAATACGTTCAATATTTTTCTCTATTCGTTTCATTTTATTTTCCGCATTCTTTTTTAACAGCTCTTTTTTTAATTCAAGATCACGTTCATCAAATCCTTTTATTGTATTGTATTTACTTTTTAAATGAAACAACTGCTGTCCCATGTGTTCAATTTTTAGCTGTAGCTCTGGTTGGGCAACTTTTGCCAATATCTCCCCTTTTTGAACTATCATTCCTGGCTTAATTATTAGTTCTGAAACCTGACCGTTTGCTATTGCAGGAACCTCCATAACCCCACCCGATTTGAGAAGGATTCCATTTCCTTGAACATTAATTGGTAGCCGACCTAGCACACTCCAGATTACAATAAAAACAAACAATACTGCAATAGACAGTACCGCAATCCAATTGTTTGGTGAAATTATTCGAACCATTTCATTCAGCCTGTCAGGCGATTGCAATTTGTCAATTGCATCTTTTCGAAATAAGTTATCTTTCATTCTGATACTTTTATTTTAGGTAACGAGAATAATTCGTCAACATCTACGACTACTTCGTTTAACTCCGAGATTTCTATCAAATTACCTGACTCAAATCTAAATCTGATAACTGACGAGTTTAAAGCAAACTGCAACCGATTCAGTGATGTTTGAGCGATTGCATAATTATTTTGCACCTGAACTAGGTTCACTACAGTTGAAGTCCCTAATTGCAATTTCAGATATTCATTTGTACGTGCCTTTAAGTTAAAATCCACAGAAAGCTGTCCTTGTTTTACAGCTTCGTTATAGTAAATAATATTGTTATACTGAGAAGATAACTGTTGCTGAATGTTCAGCTCTATACTTTTAACTGTTTGTTCAGATATTTGCTTTTCCGCCAATGCTGAGGCGTATGCTCCTTTAGTTGACCTCATCCCCATTGGCCATTGAAAAACCAAGCCTGCCCTGTAACTCAAACCAGGGATATTTGAATAGAATGGCGAAACGTATTGCTCAAAAGAATTAGACTCATAAATTCCATTATATCCAACACCTGCAGTAAAATCTAATCTTGCCTGATTTTTATTTTCCGCATACTCAATTTCTCTTTTTTTAATGGATACGTTTTTCTGAGCGGCAAGATAATCTCTCCGAGTAGTCGAAGCCTTTTCCAACCAATAAGCCAAATACCCATCTTCAATTTCTTCCTGCAAAGAATCCAAGCCATATTGCATGGATTCAAAGTCGTACTTAGGAATATCAGAACTTGGAAGGCCCATCGATTCTAAAAGTCGATTTTTAGCTGATAAATAAGATGATCTGGAGCTCAGAACTGTTACATGTTGTCGAGTTAGATTCGCATTAATAAATGTCAATTCAGCTTTTGGTATTACATCTTTTTCAGACAACATTCTCAGTTGTTCCTCAAATTCAGTATAATTTGTTTCAATAGATATTTGAATTTCTAATTCTCTTCTAGCTGAAACAACGCTAAGGTAATTCAGAATTACCAAATACGTTTGGCTACTTACATCGAATGCATAGTTCAATTGAGCTTGATTCAGTCTGAGTTTTTCTACATCTAAAGTAGCTGAATAGAATTTCTTTCCTCTTCCTTGCAGCAAAGGTTGAGTCACATCAAAAAACAATCTTCCTCTATTTGTCATAAATTCACCTAAACCAGCTGTTGACAAATCATCATATAAAGCATTACGCCCAAAATTGGTAAACTCTAGACTTGATTTTATTAGAGTCCCAGTCTGAAATCTTTTAGTTAGAGATAATTCATAATCCAAAAGATCGCTTTTAAACGACTCATTTTGACTAAACCCAAGTAACCCTTCACGCTGAGCTTTAGTAGTTGGTGATAA
>Ga0307998_1002033_pt1 | contig 10576 bp, 12 predicted proteins | sample Davwhametageno37_FD_203147 | JGI IMG/M metagenome (GOLD analysis project Ga0307998, IMG submission 203147) | Marine microbial communities from Davis Island wharf, Antarctic Ocean - #37 | ecosystem: Environmental > Aquatic > Marine > Unclassified | place: Antarctic Ocean: Davis Island wharf...
CGGGGTGTTTGCATACCAGGACGGCATGGTCGCCATCCCCACCGGGCCGGGGCTAGGCATTGAGGTGAACGAGGACTATGTGCGCGAGCGGGCGCAGGAGGGGCACCGGTGGAGGAACCCGGTGTGGCGGCACCGGGATGGGAGTTTTGCGGAATGGTGAGAGGGTGGGAGCCTTGTTAGCTGATTCAGCGGTAGTGGGCTGCTTTAGGCTGACGACGGTCGTTCGATTTCTTGGAGCCAATGGCCGCTCCGGCCCATACCGTGGCGGAAAGACACTAGCCTGGGGCGCATACACTAAAGGCAACGTTTGCCCTAGGGTGAGTCTGCAGAGCGGGTGGGCCATTGGCTGGCTGCTCGCAACCTGCCGCTGCGCAATGTTCTTTTGGACCGGGAGAGTCAGGCGCTGAAGGCATTTGAACAGCGAGGACTCCCGACCACGCTGTTTTTAGACGCCACGGGACGGTTGATCAACACGCGAACGGGCGAGCTTTCGGCATCGACGCTGGCTGAGAAGCTCGGATCCATCACTACCAGTGGCCCCTCACCCTTGAAGGCCCCTTGATCATCGCCCTATCGTCGACCGGCGCGTGCAGTTGCTCCATCGGTACAGTGTTGCCCAAGGCGTCAACGCAAAGACCGAACCGGTCCGCGCCGCAAATTGTTGGAAATCATTGGAATAGACAGGCACTGCCGTGCGTCTATGCAGTGTCTTTTCCACTTTTCCTTCAAAGGACTCCCATGAACAAGCACCTCGTCTCGACTCTCGTTCTCGCCATCGCCGCCGCGTCGGCTGGCTTCGCCCAGGCTGCCGCCCCAGTGAAGACGGCCGGCGGCATGCTGGTCAACACCAGCGGCATGACGCTCTACACCTTCGACAACGACACCGCCGGCAGCGGCAAGAGCGCCTGCAACGGCCCGTGCGCCGGACTGTGGCCGCCGGTGATGGCGGAAGCGGACGCGAAGCCCGAAGGCGACATGACCCTTGTCACGCGAGACGACGGCACCAAGCAGTGGGCCTACAAGGGCAAGCCGGTCTACCTCTATAAGTCCGACATGAAGGCCGGCGACATGACCGGCGACAACTTCAAGAACGTCTGGCACGTCATCAAGCCCTGATCAGGCTGGTCGGCACGAGGACGAACTTCCAGCCCATGCGCGCACAGGACGAAGCCGCGATCGTCGCCTGCATTCCCGGCCTGCGCCGTTACGCGCGCGGGCTGGTGTCGGACGCCACGCGTGCCGACGACCTGGTGCAGGACACGTTGGAGCGGGCGTGGAGCCGGTTCTCGCTCTGGCAGAAACGCGGAGACGTCCGGGCCTGGATGTTCGGCATCATGCACAACCATTTCATCGACGGCGTACGCGCCAGGGGCAGCCGACCCGAGGACAGCGCAGGCGACGACCTGCCCGAAATCCCGCAGCGCGCCAGCCAGTCCGACGGCATCGAGGTCCGCGACCTGGACCGCGTCCTGCAGCGGCTGCCCGTGGAGCAACGCGAGGTGCTGCTGCTCATCGCGGTCGAGGAAATGAGCTACGCAGAAGCCGCCACCGCGCTCGGCGTGCCCATTGGCACGGTGATGTCCCGGCTGGCGCGCGGCCGCGACAAGCTGCGGCAGGAACTGCAAGGCCGCGCGCCGTCAGCCCAAGCGGTCGCACCCCTGCGCAGGATCAAGTGACATGGACTCTCCCCCACTCAAACCCATTTCCACCGACGGCAGTAAGCCGGTGACCGAAGCCGATCTGCATGCTTACGCGGACCACCTTCTGGACCCGACCCGGCATGTCGAAATTGATGCATTCCTGGATGCGCATCCGGCCGAACGCGAGCGCGTGGACGATTGGCGCGCGCAGAACCTGGCGCTCAGGCAGTTGCTCGATCCGGTCCTGTCCGAGCCCTTGCCATTGCGCCTGCCGCTGAAGCCGGCGCCGGGGGCGGGCTGGCAGGAATGGCCGTGGCGCTCCCTGGCAGCCGGCGTGGCGATCGCGGTCGTCAGCACCGGGTCGGCCTGGTGGGGCCGTGGCGCCTACGACGGGCAACTGCAGCGCAGTGCCACGCTGGCCGCGGCGCGGGCGGGCACGCTCAATGGTTTTGCCCACCGCGCGGCCGTGGCCCACGTGGTCTACAGCCCGGACGTGCGTCGTCCGGTGGAGGTCGGCGCTGACCAGGAGCAGGCGCTGGTCACTTGGCTGACCAAACGCATGGGCACCGAAGTGAAGCCGCCCGATCTGCGCGCCCTGGGCTACGGGCTCATCGGCGGGCGACTACTGCCGGGCGACAAAGGACCGGTCGCGCAGTTCATGTTCGAAGGCGCGAAGGGCGAGCGTCTGACGCTGTACGTCACTCGCGAGGACGCCGGACGCGAGACGGCCTTCAAGTTCGGCCAGGACGGCCCAGTCAATGTCTTCTACTGGGTCGACAAGGACTTTGGCTACGCCATCTCTTCAGGCGACAGCAAGCAGGAAATGCTGCGGGTCGCCGAGGCGGTTTACAGCCAGCTTGAAGCACGCAAATAATTTGGTCCTTCGACTGGCAAGATGTTTTGCCATGCCCAAATTTTCAGGAATTGGAACCATGCAGGACAAGTCGCATTGGGAGCGTGTCTACAGCACGAAGTCGTCCAGTACGCTGAGCTGGTTTCAACCGCATGCGGACCGGTCCCTCGGACTCATCAAGCGAATTGCTGCTGGCGGTCAGACGCGGGTCATCGACGTCGGAGGCGGTACTTCGACACTGGTGGACGATCTGCTCGGACTGCATGGCTTCGACGTCACTGTGCTCGACATTTCGGAGAGTGCGCTCGACGTGGCCCGTCAACGGCTCGCTTTCGACGCCCGGCGGGTGCGATGGCTTGCGGGAGACATCACTCAGCTTGCCTTGCCCGCACAAGCCTACGAGATCTGGCACAACAGGGCCGTCTTTCATTTCATGAGCACACCCGAGCAACGCCAGGCCTACATCGCACAAGTGCGCCAGGCTGTGCGCCCCGGCGGTCACGTCATTGTCGCGGTGTTCGGGCCGGACGGGCCGATGCAGTGCAGCGGGCTCCCGGTGATGCGGTATGCGCCCGATGCGCTGCACGCCCAGTTCGGCGATACCTTCGAACTGGTCGAACATGCGTCGGAAGCCCATCGGACGCCCGCAGGCGTGGAGCAGCAGTTTGTCTATTGCCACTGCGTGATGCACTGAAGCTTGGCCAGTACTTCACAGCCCATCGGGAAACGTGTACGTCACAGGAGACGCCGAGGGTTGCCCGATCACCAGCGCGATCTGGTCGTGCGGCTTGAGCGGAAGGTCGCGCACCGGCGTGAATTGCACCTTGCCGTTGACATACACCCGCAGCGCGCCCCTGAGCCCTGCCACGTTGTCGGCCGCCAACGGCTGTCCCCACACGTCGAAGAAGTTGCCCAGCGTGTACACCCGGTCGTTCGGCGATTCGACATGCAGGATGCCGCTGGCATCATGCGTGTGCAGCCAGTAGAAACCCTTGCCACCACTGACAAAACCGCGATCGATGCGCAGTGGCGCAATGATGCCGATGCCGCGTGGCACTGCGATCTGTTCGCCCTTGTAGTAAATGGCCAGGTGGGCATGGAAATGGGTCTTGAGCATCTCCTGGCTTGAACCTTCGATGCCATCTACCGGCTGGCCTTGGCCGCCACGGGCGGTATTACCGTCAGGAAACACGGACTTGCCGAGTTGCCCACCCTGTATGAGCAGTTCGGCACCACCGGCGACTGCGGCCGGCCTGTCGTCGCCATGTGCAAAAACGGGCGGGGCACCGGCTGCGATGGCGATGGCGAATGCCGCTGCAACGAATGGCTGGAAATTCATTGAGAGTCTCATCAGAAAAATTGAATAAGAGCAGCGCTCGGCCACCGCGGCTTCAGGCCCGCCTCGTGACGAACACGCGGGGCCGCCAGGCATCGACAGGCGCTCCGTTGCGGCCCATTGGCCAGTGGTCCAGCCAGTGCTGCAGCACGGCGACGTCATCAGCCCGCCGCCGCCGGTGCAGCGAGTGTCCCTGGCCCGAATGCGTCAGGTGCACCAGATCGGTCGGCAGCGGTGGGCTCTGGTCGCCGAAGTACCAGAAATGCCACGACACCAGGGCGTTGAGGCCCGCAATGTCTCTCGCGGCCTCGCTGTCGTCGTGCAACGTGTTGACCACCTGCTTCATCGAGCCGTTCGCCATCGCCCGATAGAAGTTGTCCGGGGGGCCGTCGCCGCCAGGTCGCTTGGCGACAAAGCGCGGGTCAGCCCAGTAGCTGACCTTGTTGGTCGCCGTGTCGATGAAGGTCACCGAGTTCGAGCCGTTGGCAATGACGACCAGCGTGCGGTGGTCGGGCGAGAAACCGAGGCCGTGAATGTTGATCTCGCCCTTGTAGATCGGCGACAGCACGTCGGGGCGCTGGTTGCCCAGCTTGATCTGGCCGAGCAATGCGTTGGTGTTGGGGTCGATCACCGACACCGTGTTGGTGTTCTGGTCTGCGGTGTAGACGCGGTCGCCGGGATTGGAAGCTGCCGATGCAGCGAAAGATGCAACGGCCAGCGCCATGGCAAGGACAAGGGGGTTGAGTGAATTCATGAAAGGTCCTTCTTCGACGTGTCTGGAGCGACTACTTGGTGGGTGATGCGTGGCGTGCGAGCCAGCCCTGCATCAGCCGGATCTCGTTGGCCTGCTCGGTGATGATTCCCTGCGCGAGGTTGCGCACTTCCGGGTCTTGCGTGTTGAGCAGGATCGACTTGGCCATATCGATGGCGCCCTGGTGATGGGGAATCATCATGGTCATGAAGTCGTGCGCGGGCTGGCCATTCGTGGGTGCGGCGTGCATGTCGTGGTCCATTACGGCCATGGCATCGCCCATCAGCGCATCGAAGGGCTTGGCCGTGCTGGCCATGAAGCTGGGAGGCACGACGCCCTCGGCTTTCATACCGTGCGCGTGCATATCGGCCGCCTGCGTCAACGTGCTCCCTGCGACCAGCAACCCGAGGATGCCTGCACGAACGAAGCCGCTGCTCATGCCGCTTTCTTGTTCCATGCGCTGCACCAGCCCGCAGCAGCGACCTGCTTGCCGGCGAACAGCGGGCAGCCGCCCGTCGCTTCCTTAGGCTTGCCTTGAAACAGCTGACAGTTGGCGCAGTTCTGGCTGGCCGCGTGATTGGGGAATTTCTTGGCGTCGACCTTGGTGGTGTCTTCCTTATAGCCAAGCGCCACGGCCTGAGGATCGGTCTCGGCCAGCTTCGGGCCGCCGGACTGTGCGTGGGCGGCGGAGACGGACAACGCAGTTGCCGCGCCGGCAACTTGCAAGATGAAAAAGCGGCGATTCGTGGGAGTCATTTTTTTAATCTCGTGGGGGTTTTGGTCGTTGCCGGAGTCTTCGCTCCGGCGATCGGGGGCGTGCTTATTGCTTTAAGACGAACGCAGCCAGCGCTTTCACCTCTTCGGGTTTCAGCGCTGCGAAAGGCGGCATCGGCACGCTGCCCCACTTGCCGACGCTGCCGCCACGGATGCTGGCCTCCAGCTTCGACTGCGCCTGCGGATCGGCCTTGTACTTCTCGGCGACGTCGTGATAGCCCGGACCGACGATCTTCTGGGTCAGGCCATGGCAACTCAGGCACGCGTTGCTCGCAAGAAGCGCTTGAACGTTGACACTCGCGCCACCGGCTGGTGGCGCGGCCGCAGCACCCGGTGACGTTGGCGGAGCGGGCGGCGCAGGCGCGGGTGTGGAGGCGGCGATCACACTGGCGTCTGTGGCCTTCGCGGACCCGTAGGCGGCCGACAGGTAGGCACCCACCTGCTTGACTTCGTCGTCACTGATCGGCGCACCGTAGGTGTGCTGCATCTTGGCCATCTCGGCGGTCCACTGCGTCTGCGTCATGCCGGGCGGCTGGTAGTTGACGTAGTCCGCCGAATGGCAGATCGCGCATTTCTGCATCGCGATGGCGTAGCCCGGCAGCTTCGACGGGCGCAGCTTCGACGTGTCGGGCAGCAGCTTGATGTCGGGCGGCGCGGCCAACGCATTGAACGCGATCAACACGCAGCAGCCAAGAACGGCACGGACCAAAAAAGTGTGGGTTTTCATGGCTTGTCCTCAGGCGATGGTGACCGGCGTGGACTCGACCACATGGCGGCGGTAACCTGCCGGATTCCAGTCCACCGTGGCGGGCTGGCCTTCGCCCTTCTGGTTGGTCGCACGGACCATGAGCACGGCTCGGCCCTTTTTCGCGAAGCTCACCGGCACCCGCCATTCGCGAAACGAGAAGCGCCCCAGATCCTTGCCGAGCGTCGCCGCCTTCCAGCTCCGGCCGCCGTCGATGGAGACTTCCACCGTCTTGATGCCGGCACCGGCATCGAAGGCGATGCCCTTGAGTTCGATCGATCTGGCCGAAGGCAGGATGCCACCGGCTTGGACGCTGGTGATGAAGCTGCGCACGGGCAGCGTCGAGATCGGCCGCGTCTTCGCCGCTGCGGAACCCGGTGCCACGCACTGGCAGTCGTTGTCGGGGACGCGGTAGGCGGTCGTCATGAACAGCGCGTCGTGACCGTCGAACACATGGTCGATGACCTCGATTTCCGAAAGGTGCTTGACCCAGTAGGTGCCGAAGTAGCCCGGCACGATGAGCTTGACCGGGTAGCCGTTGAGGAACGGAAGGTCCTTGCCGTTCATGCCCCAAGCGAGCATCGGTTCATCTTGCAGCGCGTGTTCGATGTCCAGCGCCTTGCGGAAGTCCGAGGTGGCGGGCAGCACTGGCGTGTCGAGGCCGTTGAAGGTCACCTGCCGGGCACCCGCAGCCACACCCGCCTTCTCGAGCACCTTGCGCAGCGGCACGCCGACCCAGCGGGCATTGCCCATCGCGCCATTGGCGAGCTGGGCGCCGAAGACGCGCGGCGACGAGTACCCGCGGCTGTTGCCGGAGCACTGGTTGACCGCCACCACCTCCACCGGCTCGGCCAATGCCTTCAGTTCGGCCAGCGACAGGTTCAACGGCGTGTTGACCTTTCCCTTGACGGTGAGCCGATAGGTGGCAGGGTCGACCGCCAGCGGGATGTTGGCCAGGTGGTAACGCACGAAGAAGGCGTCATTGGCGGTGATCGGCCCTTCGTTGAAGACTGAGAACGGCGTTTCCAGATGCGGCGGCCGGGTGTGAACGCGAATCAGCGGCCGTTTTTGCGGGTACGTCACCATGGGGCGCGGTCCGTCGGCAAAGGTCACGCCTTCGCCAGTATCGCGAGCAGCCGCCAGCGCGGCGAGTGGCGACGCACCCAGCGCGAGAAGACCGGCGCCCTGGACGAAGCGCCGACGGGATGGATCGCGCTGGGCGTCTTGCTGCGCGGTGGGTACGGTTTTGCGATCTGATGTCATGGGTTGTCTCCACTTATTCGAATGACACGGTGGCGCCTCAGCATGTCTTCGGCCCCCGTTCGGCGAGGATCGCTTCTCCGCACAGTGACTTTCAGTAGTCCGCAAGCGCTTTCATCACGGCGCGGCCTTCTGCATCTTTGCCGCAGGCGCAGCCAGCGTCGTCTCCACACGGTTGCTCGCCAGGTCGACCTTGGCAATCCCCAAGTCTTCGTTCAGCACATAGGCCGTCTTGCCGTCGCGCGTGAAGACAATGGCCTGCCGCGGTTCCTTGAAACCGGTGATGGTGGCGACCACGGTCTTGCTCGCGACATCGATGACGGACAGCGAGTTGTCGCCCAGGTTGCCGGCGTAGACGCGCTGGCCGTCGGGCGACAGCGCCGCGCCGTACGGGTCCTTGCCGACTGCGATCGTCGAGTCGATGGCGCGCTTGTCCAGGTCGACGACCGCGATGGTGTCGCTGCCACTGTTCGCCGCGAAGAGCGTCTTGCCGTCGGCGGTGACCGAGATCGCGCGCAGCTTGTTGAAGCCGGTGATCTCGCCGTCGATCTTGTTGGTCGCCGTGTTCACGATGGTGATCTTGTCGCCCATGAAGTTCGTGACGTACAGGGCCGATCCGTCGGGACTCAGGCGTACGCCCTGGCGCGGCTGAGCGAATCCCGTGATGACGGCGCGAGGCTCGCCGCTCGCGAGATCGAAACGCGTGACGGTGCTGGCCGCCTGGTTGTTCACGTACATCGTGCCGCCATCCTTGCTCAATACGGTGCCGAAGGCGCCGGGCCCCGCGGGCAGGGTGCTCACCGTTTTCAGGCTTGAAGTGGCGATCTTGGCCACGGTGCCCCGGCTGCTGTCCGAGACGTAGAAAAACTCGCCCGACGGCGCAAACACGATGTTGCGTGGCGTCACGAAGCCATTGAGCACCTTGCGCACCTTGCCCGTCTTCAGGTTATAGACGACGACGTCCGGGCGTTCGCTGTACGACACCACGGCCGTGCCATCGTCCGGGCTCAGCGCCAGCGAGTTGTTGTGGATGGCGCCGTCGAAGGTCCAGCGCTGCGTCGCACTTGCGGACGCTGCGACAGGCGCAGGTTGTGCCGTGACCGTCGAAGGGATCGAGGCGAGTGCCGAGGTGGCGAGGCACAGCGAGAGTGCAAGAGGACGGAGTTTCAGGAGATTCTTTCGGTTGTCTGGATGGATGGACGAATGGCGGGGGCGATTTATTCCAGGTCCGCCCTGTCAGTTGAGGATTGCAGTGATGCCCGCGTTGATGGCGAAGCCGCCGCACACCAGCCAGACGAAGAGCACGGCCGCCAGCGCCAGCGGCTTGATGCCGGCCTTGCGGATGGCCGAGACGTGCGTCGTCAGCCCGAGGCCGGCCATGGCCATCGCCAGCAGCACGGTGTCGATGTCGATCACCTGCGTCACCACCGCATGGGGCAGCAACGCGAGCGAGTTGAGCCCGGCGACCGCCACGAAACCGAGGGCGAACCAGGGAATCACGATGCCGCCGCGTGGCGAGGCTTTGCTTTCGTCGCCGCCGTCGACAGCATCGGCATCCTTGGCACCGGAGCGGGAGAGGTAGGCGGACAGGATGATCAGGAACGGCGCCAGCATCATCACGCGGACCATCTTGGCGATGACGGCGGTGTTCGCAGCCTGCTCGCTGACGGCGCGACCGGCAGCGACCACCTGTGCCACTTCGTGGATGGTCGAGCCGGCGAACACGCCGTAAGCGGTCGGCGACAGGTCGAACAAGCGGTACTGAGCGATCAGGTGATACAGCACCGGATACAGGAAGATCGCCAGCGTCCCGAACACCACCACCGTGGCCACCGCCACCATCACCTGCTCGGCGCGACCGCGCACGACGGGTTCGGCCGCCATCACCGCTGCTGCGCCACAGATCGAACTGCCGGCGCCGATCAGCATGGCCGTCTTGCGGTCGAGGCCGAACACCCGCGTGCCGAGGAAGCAGGCGAGGCCGAAGGTGCTGCACAGCACCGTGGCGTCGATCGCGACGCCGGTCCAGCCCACGTTACCGATGTCCTGGAAGGTCAGGCGCAGGCCGTACAGGATGATGCCCAGGCGCAGCAGGTTGGCCTTGGAGAAGGTCACGCCCGCGCCGGCCATTGCGCCGAGGCGCGGATAGACGGTGTTGCCCACCACCATGCCCAGCACGATGGCCAGGGTCAGGGCGCTGATGCCGTTGGACTGCAGCCAGCCGATCTTGCCCAGCTGGATCGACGCGAATGCCAGGACACCCGTCAGTGCGAGGCCGGGAGCCAACTCGCGCAGACGCTGCATGGCAGCAGGGGTGTGCGTCAGGGGGGCTGCGGAAGTGGCGCTGTGCATCGATTTCTCCATCGCGTCGTTTTCGGAAGGCATGAACGAACTTTGAACCGGCGTGATCTATCAGTCAAACGGATACTTCCGCTATAACCTAGCTACCTAACAGGTAATGCGAGGATTTGGATGCGTCTGACATTGCGTCAACTTTTGATCTTCACGGCCGTAGCCGATACCGGCAGCACCACCGCCGCCGGCGAGCGCGTCGCGCTTTCGCAGTCGGCGACCAGCGGCGCGCTGAACGAGCTCGAGAGCCTGCTCGGCGCACAGCTCTTCGACCGCATCGGCAAGCGCTTGCTGCTGAACGACAACGGTCGTGCGCTGCTCCCGCAAGCCAGGTCATTGCTCGACGGCGCGCAGGAGATCGAAAGCCGGTTCGGGCTCGGAAGCGCGGGCGCTGCGACCGCGCCGCTGGTCACGCGACTTCGCGTTGGCGCCAGCACGACGATCGGAAACTATGTGCTGCCAGCGCTGGTCGCTGGCTACAGCAGAACGTGGCCCAACGCTGCGGTGGACGTCGTCATCGACAACACCCGCGACATCGCTGCCGCCGTGAGCCGGCTGGAGGTCGACGTCGGTCTGATCGAAGGGCCATGCCACGAGGCAGAACTCAGCGTCGCGCCCTGGCTGCGGGACGAACTGGTCATCGTGGCCGCGCCGACGCATGCGCTGGTACAGGCCGATCCACGGGCGCGCGTTCCGCTCAAGGACTTGCGGCAGGCCCGCTGGTTGCTGCGCGAGCAGGGATCAGGCACTCGCGAGGCAGTGGAACATGTGTTGCTGCCGCACCTGCACCATCTGAACGGCGACATGCAGCCGGGCAGCACCGAGGCGATCAAGCAGGCGGCGGCCGAGGGCATGGGGCTGGCTT
>Ga0307998_1002036_pt1 | contig 10567 bp, 4 predicted proteins | sample Davwhametageno37_FD_203147 | JGI IMG/M metagenome (GOLD analysis project Ga0307998, IMG submission 203147) | Marine microbial communities from Davis Island wharf, Antarctic Ocean - #37 | ecosystem: Environmental > Aquatic > Marine > Unclassified | place: Antarctic Ocean: Davis Island wharf...
AATCAACAATAGTTAACAATTGTGATGGCGTCGTTGGTGAACAGGATTGTAATAAATCTATGCAGTCTAGTATCTGTACCCACGACGGGTCAGCGCCAGGGTCAGCGCCAGGGTCAGCGCCAGGGTCGGTCCAGCCACGTTATTGTATGAAAGCTTGTGGTTGGACTGACGGTGGCGCTGGCGCGGGTACTTGTTCTATTAATGATGATATTGATCTTGAGTCATTATATACCCCGCCCCCAAATAAAGGGGGCGGGGGTAGATGTCCACCGGGAGTCGTTTCACTGGCTACGCTTGCGGAAAATGACGTGCCGGTGACGCGAGTGAATGGGATCATCGTCCATGAGAGCAACGAGGCCGTTTGTGGAAATCGTGCCGATAACTGGAGCGCTTATGGTTTTGTAGATGGAATAAGTCCGGGAAGGATTGATGAAACGAAAAGGGGACGATCTCAAGAAGGCGATCGCATTGGAGAACAATCTGAACCATATTTTAAAGATGAACGTGAATTCACATATGTATCTTCGTGTCAGTCTGCATCGGACGTCGGACTGAACACCTGGACGCCGATACCGTGGATAGACTCCACGCCCTCCTCTCCTGGTATTAATTATTGCGACTTGGTGACTGATAATGAAGCTGAATGGCGACCCGGTAGGGATGCTCTCACACCACTTAAACGAAAAAGTCTCGGGCAAGTGACAACATTGGACTGGATTGTTTCACCAGTAGAAGCAGCTGCTTCACTAGCGAAGAAAGGGATTCCAACCAGAATTAACGCTCCAGGAACGGTCATGGGTGAGACCGATCAACTGTTAAATTCGGCAGTGGATAAGTATTATTTAGTGGATGATGAACAGCGGTGGGATACATCAGGTGGGCGTGGGAATTATGTGAGGCTACCCGACAACAGATTATTCCTTGATCAGATCCAAGAGGGACCGATAGATCTACAAGGTCATGGAGTAGGATTGGATCGCCAAGGGGTGAATGAGAAGGCGTTCTCTAAATGTTGGCAGGATTGTATGGGTACTCCCTCTTGTGATTTTGTAAAATATAATAGCAGTAGCGCTGATCCAACACACCCATACGGTCACAATGATCTTCTCTATGCTCCGGGTCATTGTACGCAATATAAGATAGCGGACGCTTCTAGAATCGGTACTAGTCGCCACATTGTCAGAACGAGAGTGGGGGCAGTGGAGACCAGTACATCTTTACTGGCGATTAATAGAGACTCAGACGATGCGAGTTGGGGGGATCGCACTCACAGTATGGATATCATGCAGTACAGCGCCTGGCAAATCGGCGAAGATCGGACAACTGCAGCCTTGTACAGCCGCGGTTTGAAGGCTGACAGCGGCACACCTATTGTGACGGTAGATGCACCGGAATTCGATACTGATACTATGAAATCCACCCAAGGTCACACTAATCCACTGTTGATTGACCGAACCTGGAATGTATCAGGTGTATATATACAACAGGATAGTGCAGACTTTGATCTCGAGACTCCTGGCTCCGAGTCTCTGCTCGATTACACTAATATAGATGGTGACAGTATGAGTCGGGGGACAAGTAGCCATGGCTTGCCCGCGCGGCAGGTGGACGGGGGCCTTGAAGTGCGATTCGGAACCCAGAATTACACATACGCTGGTGGAAGTGACTATCCGGCATACAGTCCTGATAACAGACCGTACTGGAAAAAAACAGGAGGACCTGGAACTCCCGATCTATTTTTGTTTTACGCGAATAACAACACATGGTTGATATCAACTAAGTTGACGATCTTGTCGCCAGATATCTTAAACAATAGCGTGCCACCGAATAACTACATCTCATCGACTGACGGGTTTATTGTTGCTTCTGTTAGAGGACCAGATAGAGCAGCCAACTCGCAGAGTGAATGGTCACTCATCGCTGGAGGGGGTTCGGGTGGATGGATATCCTATCTGACTGTCCTGGATCAAGGGGGGGTCCGGGAGCGCGGCACATGGACACAAGGAGCGATCACCACCACTGGGCAACTCTGGAATTATGACACCTCCCCGCCAAAATTTAACGATGTTTCCCCTACTCAGGATGAAATCGATGCGACAATCAGCGGAGCAAGTCTGACCCCAGAGCAAGAGGCGGCTCAGCGCAGAGATCAAATCGGCAACAGACGGAGAAACATAATTCTTAGCATATTGGGACTAGAGGAGGCGAGCTGGCCCGACACCCAAGCGGCGAGCGTGTTTCAAGGATTGCCATTTGAGGAGGGCCCAGATGCTTCGGCTGATAACGAAAAGTGGATATCTATGAATAAATAAGATAAGAAATTAATTCATTTAAATAGAAAAATCTATATTTCCTTAGCATGCGGAGATCACAAGAAATTATAATAACTTTATCTAACTATTTGCCAACCGATATTAGTAAGTATATTTTATCTATAGAGAGAAAGATTCTATTTGAGAGAAATATTTATCAGTGGATATACTTTTCACAATTATTTCATACTGAAAAATATAAAAGATTATTTCATCAAGATCTAAAAAATATCTTTTTAAGAGAAATAAAAGATATACAAGGATCATTTGTTATCTTGAAAAAGAATAAAGAAAAATATGGAGAGAGAGAGAGAGAGAATAAAATTTATAGTAATTATCTCAGATCAGTACGATATTGATATTTATATAAAAAACAAATAGATCCAACATAAAATAAATTGACCGTTGAATATTTCACTAATAAAGGTATGATATGTTTCATCTATAATATATTAAAGTTTAAAATATTATTGATACTAAATAATGGATAATACAATTATACCTTATGAAGATGCTTCTTCAGGTTCTTCAGATTTAGATGATTCATCATCAGATGATGAACATTCTCATCTCTTATCAAATAATATCGGTGTTCACTATAATCAATTTCATAGAGGAGGTGCTTTTATGAATATGGAAGATCCTAAAGAATATGAATCGGTTCGTAATAAATATTTTACCCCTGATATAAGAAAAATAAGATTAATGATTGAGAGTAAGAACATATCATATAGTAGTGATAGAGATACTTCAAATTATAAAATATCATTTGAAGATAATACCAGTAATTCTACTGGTGGATATGGAAATTTTGATAATGTTATCGGATTCAGATTAATCAGGGCAAATGTATTTAATTCTATTTATACGGTGAATGATAATAATCAGAATATAATTATTAAATTATCAAGTGGTTCAGATGTTTCCGTTAATTTAACACAAGGTAGTTATACCTTCCAAGGATTAGGTGATCATTTCATATCTACATTGAATGGAGACGCAAGTTTATCTGGATTTAGTATCGATAAAAATTCTGCGACTTTTAAATATACAATAAAGAATTCTACGAGTTTTCGTATCAAATGGGCCAGCAGTAGTGGTTCTGCTTACAGATTATTAGGTTTTTTCAATAATGATAATGATAGTGACGCGACCTCTTATACATCAGATAATGTTGTTCAACATAGTATTCAATTTGTTGATCTTGTAATACCTGAAATACCTTATATCGCATGTAAAAGAAATAGCATCGGTAAAAATCTAATAGACAGAATACCTCTTGATTGTGAACAAGGGAGTATTATGTATTATTCAAGTGATTTTAATTTAGAAAATTATTTTACTCCCGTAAATTTAAATTCATTAACGATCCAGCTTTATGAAGATACTACTGATACTCTTTATGATTGCCAAAACAATGATAATTCATTCGAATTTGAATTAACCATCCTTAACAAGCATGTTTAATCTTTCTTCGAAGATTCTAATAATTCATCTATCTGTTTTATCATAATACCGACGGGTAATAATTCTTCTATTTTCCAATTAACTCTTGTATTCGTTACTTCAATTAAATTACGAATATTTTGTAAAAGTTCCTTTGATATCTCCAATGTTTGTTTTCCTTCTTCCTTAATACTTTCCATTGTTTTATCTTCTTCAAATATATTTTTTAAAATATTTAAACTATCACCTTTTATATTCATATTGATGCGATAGTCTAAAAATCTATCTTTATTCACTGTATTTCCATCCCAACATACACATATCATACATTCAGTTACATTACTTATACCACAAAACTTTGAGTTTTTATAAATGTTCCCCCCCTCTCCCTTATTTGAATCTTTATATTTATCACAACTTCTAAAATATGTTTTTGTCATACATAATGTCGCTTCATGATATAATTTAAAATCACGAACACATTTAATATAACTTACTTGATAGCCCTTTTGAGGATAAATAAATAACATATCTAAACAACCAGTGATATCTTTATCGGTATTTGTTAAAATATCTATATTATGATTTAAATAGGATGGTAAATATAAATCATCATCATCCATATTGATTAAATATTCATAACTACTATTATCACTCAATCTGTTTCTCTTTTTACCAATACTCAATGAATCATCTATATATTCATATTTAATCTTAATTCCTAGCAATTTTTCTAGATATTTTATTTCATCCTTATCATTGAAAAGTTTTTCATAATTTTCAACTGAATTATCATTACTCTCTAAAAGATACCATTCAATTTTTTCTTTTGGATAAGTAAAATGATGAATATTATAAATCATCAGAGATAAAAACTTTTTACGATCACAAGTTGGCGTTAATATTGATATATTTGGTAAAAGACTATCGTGAATCGGTATCTTAAATATCATATCACAATAATTTCTATCTTCATAAAAATTATCACTATATCCATCCTTTTGAGATACAAAATGAGGATAAAAACAATACCATTTATCTACTCTTTGTAAATGAATCGTATATTCATCTATATTATAAGAACCGTTTTCCTTATTTTCTATCTTTAATTCCATACTTTCGTAGTAATTTTTTAAAAGTGTATCATAATAATGTTTCTTTATGATATAAGCATGGCTACAACACGCATAATTAATATGAATTAATTCCTTATTAATAAATTCATACTGATTATCTCTTACCCAAGCCCCTAGATATAAAACATCATAATCATAATTGATATATTTATGAATCATTTCTTGGCATTTTTCTATCTTTCGTAAGACTATATCATCTTCAAAAATACATACAAAAGGATAGTCTCTTTCTTTCGCTAATTCAATACATCTTATATGTGACTTGACACACCCTACTAATCCTATTTCATGTGGAATCGCTTCAAATCTATTTGGTTTTGAAATTCCAAATCGTTTTAATTCTCTGATTGTATTTTCATTTTTCTCAGTCCTTTCACTTAAATTAATATAAAAATGATATTTTTCGATTGAATCCATTTTTATCATTATTCTTTATAAATTTCTTTTAAATTAATTTACGATGGTAGTGTTGGCCACGATATATTAGAAACTTCACCAGTTTCTAAATTTATAGTTGGATTCTGTGTTGTTATATCTCTTAAATTTTTTCTGTATGTTAACCAAGTATTTTTTATAGTATCATTTGCGTGTGGGAAATCGGGTAAACTATAACGATCACTTTCATTTAATAATCTATCTCTTTCTATTCTTAAATGATCAAGTGCAAATGTATTTATCATATCAGTATTTTTTGCTATAATTTCGTTTTCAGTCGGTTTACTATGAGTATTATTGGGAGACCATACTAATGTTGAATAATCATTCTCGGATATGGTAAAAAAACTATCAGGGCATAGATGATTAATAATTTGTGTGTAATCAAATGATGTTATTGTTACCATTATTATAATATTAATATTGATATTATATTAATAAATATTTAACTACCCCCTTCTGTATCTGCTATATTTTTAGTATGACCATGACCGCTATTTACAGAGCCTTCAACATGCTCAACTAAATAACTGTGAGGAATACCATAACTATTACTTCGGTATATATATGATGTTCCATTTGATTTTAAACGGAATGTAATATAATAAGTTTGTCCAACTGTTAAACCTGTTAATGTATGGTGAATATGTATAGGTTGTTGACTATAAACATCATAATGAAAATCATAATCGGAATTATCGTAATATGCATCATTGTGCCAATCATATATTTGATAATATAATACCCTGCTGTTTGCTCTCACTCTTGTTAATGTTAAATGGCAAGATATTATAGTTTGTGTAGCAACATACTTCATTCTTAAATCTGCATGTATTTCTTGAAAGTTTGTGTTTAATGTGAGCGAAGATAAACCTCTATCAACTGATTTACTATAAACAACAATCCCCGGAGCTCTGAGATGTCCATTACTACTTAGTGTCATTTTACTCGTTGCTGAAGCATTTGTTATTATACTAGCATCTTCCGAAACACCAGTTGTAAATACTAGTTTTGTAGGATTGGCACTTAATGTAAATGTATTTTCAGCAACAGCATAAATACCCGCACTATTTGTTGCTGCATCTTTTCCACTGGAATCCCCTGCAGCAAATTCTAATGCTCCAATTACATCATCTGCAACAATGGCATCTTCTTCCGATTTCAATTGAAATACAACCGGTCTATTATCTGTACCATTAATTGTATTTGTTAATGTTAATCCTTTATCGTGTACGTGTGTTAATGTGATTTCATCATTTGCTCCAAATTTTATGATTGAGGCGTCTGAATTTAATTTAATATCATCTCCTACAGAAAGAATACCTCCTAAAGTTACATTACCATTTGTATTCACCATAAAATTAACAGCATCACTACTATTTAATACTTTTATTTGGCCTCTTCTAACAATTAAATTATCTTCACTTTCTTCCCATAACATATATGCGCCAGTTGTAGCACCAAAAAATTTAACATCGTGTCCAGTATCATCTACACCAACTGTTAATGTTCCTGTTAAAGATAACGCCGAACCATCAAATGTTAAATTAGATTCTGCATTCATTGCATCTGTTCCTGTTGCTGTTAAAATTCTATTATTTGAGCCATTCGCCATAAAATCACTTACATCGACAGATATTGCATCGGCCGCTACATCTATCCCAGTCCCAGCACCAATCGCTAATGTTCTATTCGCAGCGATCGTTCCACCGCCAGTTAATCCATCTCCCGCTATTACACTAACAGAACTATGATCTATATGCTCATTTGCTACAAAATTAGCTAAACTATCATGATTTATTGTTTCCTGCGTTGGTGTTAATACTGTTCCCGTAAGATTGCCAGCAACTGAAGTAGTAGTTAAGATACCTGAAGAAGGATTATAAGTTAATCCTGTATCTGTTTCTATACCCTGTGCTCCTGTAGCACCATCAACAAATGTTAAATATACGGTTTCATTCGCAGAATTATTTGCGGTAGCATTAACTAATGAAGCAGATCCCGATGTATTTTGATTCCCCGCAGTATTCACTCCCGGTAAATTAATATTCGCAGATCCGTTAAACGAAACACCGCCAATGGTTCTCGTGGCCGCTAAAGTAGTAGCAGTGTCCGCATTCCCAGTGACATTACCCGTAAGTGTTCCCACAAATCCTGTTGCTGTAACCTTCCCTGACGAAGGATTGTAGGTAAGTGTTCCGTCAGATTCTAAACCCAGATTCCCACCATCTTGATCTCCACCTGAAGTAAATATTAGAGAATTATCTTCATTTGTGTTTTCATTATCAGTAATTGTTACTGTTGTTGCGACTGTCGCAACAGCAGCAGTTCCCGAAGTATCTTGATTCCCAGCAGTATTCACTCCTGGTAAATTGATATCCCCTGTTCCGTCAAAAGAAACGCCTCCGATATTCCTCGCACTCGCTAATGCTGTCGCTGTCGCCGCATTACCCGTGCACGTCCCTGAAGAACCTGAAGTATTCCCCGTAACATTACCTGTAAGTGGCCCAGCAAAGGCATCAGATGTTACTGTTCCATCAAAATAAGCATTTTTAAATTCATTATCTGATTTTCCTAAATCAATGATATTATCTGATCCAGGATATAACGCACCATCTTCTAGTATCAATTGTTTCTCATTGTCTGCATAAAAATTAATCTTATTAGCATCCTCAAAATCAATCTTAGTTTGATCGTCTTCGCCTATCTTAATATCAGCCGCAAGTAAAGATGTAATTGTTGTTTGTGCGGCTGTAATCGCTAAACCAGAAGATTCTTGTGTTAATCCATCTCCTGCAGCCACCGAAAAAGTCGTTGAAGATAATGCGATGCCATTTCCCGCACTATAGGTTGTATTTGTATCTGTTGGTGTCTGCCAAGAACATGTTCCATCCCCATCTTCTCTTAAAAATTTTGATCCTCCTGATTCACCTGTAGATGTTAATTCAATTCCTTCTAAATCGCAAGATATGGTCAAATCATAAGGATCTCCATCGGTTCCATTGCTTGTATCAGTCCAATTAATATCAATACCCTTTCCTTCTACAAATTTTACTTCTTTTCCTTCGGTAATTGTTACCTCTGTGCCATCACCATCTTCCAATACAAAGCCAGAACCCATCGTATTATTTGTTGTCACTGAACCGCCCAATGATATCGCCGAACCATCTATCGTGATACTACTATTCGCTAATTTACCATTCGCTATGGACCCCGCTAATTTACCATTCGCTATGGAGCCCGCAAGCATATCATTTGTTACAGAACTATTCGGTAATTTAACTTTTCTTTTTGTACTAGCATTATCTTTATCTGATAATTCTAAATCACCATCACCATCAACAGAAAATTTTGTAGCACCGATAAATATACTCTCAGTAGAAACATATAAGTGTCTCCACCGATTACCTTCACTCCCCAAATCATATGTATTATCCGCTGAAGGGATGATATGACCCGTCATCTCTAAATTACCACCCGCAAACGTTAATTTATTTGAAGCATGTGTTAGTGTTATATCTCCATTATTAAAATTAATAACTGATCCGCTAGCTAAAAATAAATCAGACCACATCAGAGAAGTATTTCCTAATGCAGCACCATCACTTGTTACGGGCGCTAATAGATTCGCCGCCATTTTTATTTCATCTATTCCATTCAGTCTAAATATCATTTCATTATCTGTAGAGAATTTTATCTGATTATCAGCATCTCTTCCGACAACTAAGGCAGTATTTAATATGGATGTAATTGTTGTCTGTGTGGCTGTAATAGCCATATCATTTGCGTTCGCTGTAATACCATCCCCACCTATCACATTTAATACTGAATTTGCTGTTGTTAATCCAGATCCAGCGAATAATGTAGCCAAATCTGCTAATGATTCTTTCGCTGCTGTCCCCGTTGCACCGCCATCTAAAAATAATATATAATCACCATTCGCAATAGCTGCCTCCGATGCCTCACTTAAATCTACATCTATCGTTGGCGTAGCAGTCTCACCTGAATTATTTTGTAAATCAATTAGTGTCCCCGCTGTTAAACTTGCTACATAGTTACCAGTTGTATGAGTTCCTAATGTTATAAGATTGTTTAATGTTGCAGCACCTGTTCCCCCATCACCAACAGCTAATGTCCCTGTAATACTTGACGCCCCTAAATTTAATGATAATTCTGTACTATCTATTACTATTCCACTATTACTTTTAGCATCTATTGATAATGTATTCCCTGATTTTTCTAAACCATCTCCCGCAGTTATCTGACCAGCACCTGAAAATTGAGTGAATGATAAACTATGTGTCCCTACTGTATCTGAACCACTATTTGAAGTACAGACAAAGCCATGATCTCCATTTACAGTCCCTTCTGCTACAAATGTAAAATCACCACTTGCTTCCGAAGAAGCCGCCATATCGTCGCTTCTATCTGGAGCACCCGAAGATTTAACAACATAAATACCATTTTCTGAAGCTGTTCCCTGATCTTTGATTAAAATACGATCATTCGTAGATAATGATACACCGTCAATCGTATCACCATTTGCAAAACTTGAAGATAATGTTCCAGCCGCTGTTGTTGCGACTCTACATGCTTCTTTTATATGTAATCCTTGTTTGATAGTATCAACATATGCTTTCACACTCTGTTGACTTGCCACCGCTGTGGCTGAATTTGAACTCATATTATCTTCATCTTTGAAATCAATCAGCGTAGCTGATTCCGAACCACTAAACATAGGTATCTTATTCGCCGCCGATGTTAGTCCCGCTAAAGCAGTTAATTCAGCATCTAAAGACTGTTTAGTATCAGCATATGCTTTAATACTTTGTTGTGTTGCCAATGATGTTGCAGAATTTGATGCCATATTATCTTCATCTAAGATAGATACTGCCGCAGGTGTTGTGGACCCACCTGAAACATTTCCTATTACTTTCATATCCGCTAAATTAGCCATCTTCGCTAAAGTTACTCCACTATCTTTTATTCTCACACTTCCCGAACCATTTGTTGCCGATAACTCTATTGTTGAATCATCGACTGTTACCTCTATTTCATCCGCATTTACTGTGATACCGTCTCCGCCTATCACATTTAATGTTACGGTTCCCGTAGTTCCACCGCCAGTCAATCCTGCTCCAGCCGTTACGCCCTCTATATCTCCAGAATCTTCACCACCACCATATTCAGCAAACGTTAAACCTGTAGTATCTAGAACTATATCGCTATTGGTAGTTA
>Ga0307998_1002037_pt1 | contig 10563 bp, 17 predicted proteins | sample Davwhametageno37_FD_203147 | JGI IMG/M metagenome (GOLD analysis project Ga0307998, IMG submission 203147) | Marine microbial communities from Davis Island wharf, Antarctic Ocean - #37 | ecosystem: Environmental > Aquatic > Marine > Unclassified | place: Antarctic Ocean: Davis Island wharf...
CTAAGACCCCCCAATTGTATACCCTTAAGGGCCTCCATCTCAACACGCAATGCACGGAGTTCGGTCAGAATTTCGTCCATCGGAAGGTTTGTTTTGCGGAGTTTTCGACCCTACTTAGGTCCTATATATACTTACCATGACTGGGGACAACCTGATCTTAGTTGATTTCTACGATAACAACCGAAACATTCGTTACTAGGGCAATGCATTAACTGTTCACATCTTTCGCAACCCAGCTCAGCATAAGTTTTAGCTGTGGTCACTTGTTCCTCGGCTGCAGCGACCTCGGCAGCGTCCGCATTGGGATCAGCAGCAAGTGCAGCTGCAGCGGCATCAGCGTCGGCTTGTGCCTTAGCGGCAGCAGCAGCAGCGCGGTCAGCTCCATTAGCACTAGTCCGTATGGTCTCGGTGTATGCGGCGTCGGCTGCGGCTGCGGTTTTTTCAGTTTCTTGTTTTCTCTCTTGTGCGGCAGCAGCCACTTCAACAGGATCAGTAGCATCGGCTCCCGAGTCATCGGCTCCTGAGTCATCGGCTCCCGAGTCATCGGCTCCCGAGTCATCGGCTCCAGAGTCAGTACCAGTAGTGGTCGGAATTTTCCCACCAGAAAGTGCAAAAGTTACCAAACCAAGCATGAAACTCGAAAACATCATCATTATGAATACGATGATAAGAGTAGATGAGTTACCCCCCCCACCACCTTGGGGTCCGAAACGTGACATGATTCTATTATACATAAATATTTATTTTCAAATCGCTATCTCATCGGCTAAAACGACGTGTAATTTTCTGTTGTAGACATTGGATCTGTATCCAGGGGTTCTACATTGACACTACTGTCATCTTCTGGTATGTCCGTTGGTGCTGTACCAGGGCTAGGACCAGGGCTAGGACCCGCGAATTTTGAAAGGTCGATAACAGTCTGTTTCTGAGATTTATAAAAAAAGAAACCAGCAGTTATTAGAGATATTAGTAACGCGATTACCACAATCACATAGATGAATGTACCACCCCCAGAACCACTGGATTCGACCGGTTGGATGGGAGCTATCATGGGATTTAAGTTTACTGCTTCCATTTGTATTAATTGTGTATTATTTTCTTGGATTACATTAAAATGCAAAGACCAGTTAGTACTGTTCTTATGGAAGCTATCGTTATCGGTATCATGAACCTGGCTATTATCATGGCCCTATCCAAAGTTGGCACTGGTCTCCCACATTTGACCGAATATGTCATCGCTGGTGCCCTCATCCACATCATCTTCGAATATACAGGTGGCAACAAGTGGTGGTGCACCCAAACTTACAAATTGTAATGATGTCTCAAGTAGTTCTGTCGCTGTCTCACATCATCAATCTCAACCTCCAAGTTCCTCTTCAATTCCCTCGACTCGTCAATTAACCTCGCGATTCGATAGTTTTCGAACATTTTATAGTCTTCGTAAATTTTTTTCTCGAATTTCTTACTCGTGTACTCCTTACGGTCTGCTGGTGAAAAATTAGCCCATTCTGTGATTCGAACATAGTTTTCAAATGTAGCTTCATCTGTTTCGTTTTCATCGAAAATATCCATATCCAAGATTGGAGTCTGTGCACTAAAGTGTCTCATAGCAGCCTCCCTAACCTTCTTAGTGATACGTTGAATAGGCTTTAGGGTTCTCAAACTCGTTTTAGCAATCTTCAAATCAGCCAAAAGTCGTCGAATCATATCCTCGTTCTGTGTCCACTCATCATACCACTCAGGTTGCCAAGGTTCGTCGTCACTGTCATCCTCATCCTCATCACTTTCACTGTCGGATACCACATTAATGAGTCGGTGAACATCTACACCTGGTTGAACCACCTGAAAAGGGGCAGCTACACGTGGTCGACGGCTGTCCCTAACAGGGGGGTCCTCGTGTTTTGGCATGTTGTCGTGCACTTTCTTCAAATTATCGCACATTTCCAAGTAGGTGCCCTCAGGGATCATCTTGGAAATGTCGTCAATGCATGACATCAAACTTTTTAAGTTATCCATGGTGAATAAAAACTTAAATTTTCAGGCGTTTTTGTTTTACTTAGGTTTATATTATTTGTAATCAAGTTTGGTTTTGCAATCACTTGTCAAAGGATTGTCCATCACCTTTTTATCTGGTATACTGTAAAATTTACCAGTTTTTGCCTGCATAACTCCCATGTGATTATTGACAATTACAAATTTAAGTTCTTTACCACCATCGTTAAAATTGTGTAACTCGTTAAAATCACCGTTCCTATAATTACAATTTTTACCCAGCTTTTTACATGAAGTGGGTTGCCATCTGTCTGGAGCCTTTACCGTCCCAACATAACCAACTTTATCTCCGTTTATTGCGATAAACCCATCATAAGAAGCTTTACTCCTCCAACTGTAGGTAGCGCGGCCACGTCTATCTGTCCCCGACCTTTGATTTTCTTGTACCGAAGTTTTAAGCGTACTGCGGTCGGTTGTAATTTTCTTATTACCTTTGGTAATTGTAGTACCACCCGTTATAATAGAAGTTTTGTCCCAAAATGCTAAGTCCATCCCAGGTCTACCACCGACATAAACATTTTCCCACGTTGTGTTTTTACAACCATCTTTAAGAGTTGCGAGTGCTTTCGCCTTTCGTTGTGTCTCTTGTTGCGCCTTTATTGCCTCTTGTTCCTTCTTTCTCTTCTCCAAAACGGCACGTTGTCTAGCTTCTTCGGCCAATCTTGCCTCTTCAGCCTTTCTTGCGAGTTCTTTAGCTGCGGCAGCAGTTTCCTCCTCGGCTTTTTTTCTAGCTTCTTCGGCCAATCTTACCTCTTCCGCTGTATTTGCAGCTTCCAAAGCGGCAGCTGCTTTCCTAGACCTAGCGGCAGCTGCTTGTAACTTCCGTCCAGCGTCATCACGTGCAAACCTGGCTTTAGATGCATCACTACTTTTCTTGGTTTCATCTTGTCTCGCCTGCGAGGCTTCAGATTGCGACTTGGCTAAATTGTCATTTAGTTCACCATACTCTCTCTTTAAAGCTGCATCCTCATCCCTCATCTTGAATAGGTTTTCTGGTAGTTGTTTCTTAATATCTTCGGGTATTTGTTTTTTAATGGTATCAGCTAATTCAGATTTCCCTGATAATATAAAACCAATACCTATTGATGATACTATGAAACATATACAAAATATCATTAAAATGATTATTATCATTGCATTATCTATATTAACTATATATTTTTTATAACGATTCTAAATGTCCGTCAGATTCTTCAAGCCACATAATTTTTTGTACAACTGAATTTCTATACTTTGCCCTAAAGTCATTTTCAACCTCAATATATGTTTTACACTTTTCCCTGAATTCAGCAGTAGTTAAATTCATCTCTTCGAGTGTTAATTCACTAGTTATATCCCCATATATCATACAACAATGCCTCATAACGGTCTCTCGAACTGTTTTGGTGATTCTCTTCAGTGGTTGATTCGTATCAAGTTCGTCTTCTAAATAACGGATTTGTCCATGAATAAAATCACTATCCATTCTCAAACCCATGTCATAATAATAGTCGTAAAAATACCGAAACGTATCCACATGTTCAATGGGGGGTATCCGAAAATTATCATACTCAAATAGAAAAACAGGATCTGTTCTTACATCGTATGATTTCTTCAAAAGATTACAAACTTCTAAGTAATCCCCCTCAGGTAATAGAGTCGAGTTTTCATCCATTATTTGCATGACACGCAAAAGTTCTGTCATCTTATTGTAATAGTACGTATTTTTTCTAAGTGGCTTAAAATTATCTCATCTAATCAGAGATATGTACAAAACCACGTACGATAAAACAGTATGTCAAACTGGTATAATACATGTAGGTTATGGTGCTTTCCATCGAGCTCACCAGGCTGTCTATATTGATGACTATATGGAGAAAACGGGTGATCTTCGATGGGGTATCGTAGCCGTCAATCTAAGAAATGAAGGATTTCGTGAAATTGATGACTATATTCTCAAAACCCCCTCATCCTATCGTCTAGTTAGGTCTCATCTAGACTACATAGATTGGACTAAAAACAGAACCGTCGCGAAACATATGCTTACTCTCCCGAGTGTCCATTTGGTAACCATAACTGTTACCGAAAGTGGGTATGCACCAGGTTCCCCTTTGTTTGAATATCTCGCATGTGGTCTTAGAAACAGAAAAACCCCAATCACTGTCATGTGCTGCGATAACATTCGTCAAAATGGTATCGTTCTTGAAACCCAATTCTTAGCATATCTCTATCAAACCAATCAACATGAACTCGCAGATTGGGTAAGAGAGAATGTCAAGTTCCCATCATCTATGGTCGACCGAATCACCCCACGCACAACTCACATTCTTCGTGAAGAAGTTGAAGAATTGTTTCCATCTCGTGGATACAACGCTATACAAAGTGAAGAATACAGTCAGTGGGTCATAGAAGATAAATTCGCTTCAGATTTTCCAGATTTATCACTAGTTGGTGCCACTATAACAAATGACCTCGAACCTTATGAAGAGACAAAGATTCGTATTCTCAATGGTGGGCATACCGCCCTAGCTTATCTTGGTGTTCTATCGGGGTATGATACTTTCGACCAAGTCATGAATAATGAAGTACATCGCAATCATTTCAAACAACTTCAAAAAGAAGAGATTATTCCTTCAATTGAAATGGAACTTCCTTTTGATATTGAGGAATATGTCGAAAAGATTGAAGAAAGATTGTCATCTTCTGCAAACCATGATGAATTAGAAAGAATTTGTATGGATGGATTCACGAAATTTCATACATTTGTTGTTCCAACACTTCGTGTATGTTTAGCACAAGGCAAAAAACCTATATACATTTACAAGAGTATTGCAGCATGGTATATATATGCACGTAAAGCTGCGAAAGGGTGTACAAAGATTCATTATAATGAACCAAATTGGTCCCTACTAGAACCCCTTCTCCGAGAGGGTAAGTTTGATGATTTCGTATCAAGTGAACGCCTTTGGGGTGATATACCTAAAAATCATATTACATTTTCTCGTGATCTAAAAACTCTACTCATGTCTCACACCTACGAAAAAGAGATTGACCTACTCGGTGAGGATTAGCGGTACAACATTATACTTTAAATTACTTAACAGGGGTATAACGCTCATTGGTGTCGTCATAATGTATAAAACTTGTTACCATATATTTATTACCCTTTTCAACTGGTTGACCACAGTGGGCGTGGACCCATGTAGTAGGAAAAAATACTATTTTTCCAGCTTCAGGTTTAATTTTTTTACCATTTAAAAATTCGGTACAAGCTTCATGGTCGTTTAAATAAATAATAAAATTACATATACGATCTGCAGAGTGGTTATAATCTACGTGCCACTTAAAATAATCACCTACTTGATATTTTCTAAATGTTAAACTATTTCTAACTACATTCTTTCCAGAAAATAGATGGTCTACAATGTGTGCTTTGTCTTCTCCAAATACATTTAATTTTAAATTATTTTGGTAATCTATAAAAGCTGTATTAAATGCATCATCTAGATGATTAGATTCTACACCCCAACCAGTAATATGCTCTATTGATAAATCTGTACATTTTTTTAATGTATGATCTATAGCGCCACCTTGGGTTTCTCCTTGTCGCCTTCTAGAATCACTTTCAAACTTTTCAATCATTTCCTTACAGAATGTCTTCGGTAGCATGTTATGTGCTTCATAAATGTACTCCATGTATTTATGAAATATATAGTTTATTTTTTAAATAGGTGATTAACAAAAGTGTGCACGTAACTCGTCAACTTTACCCACTTGAGCAGTCATCTCAGGGTCATTTTCAACTTCTTCTTCGGTTAGAACCCTTACTTCATCATCATCATCTTCATCTTCATCCTCCTCATCCTCGTCCATCTCACATGCAAGGCATTCTCCGTCAAACATGTGACATATATGCTCTCCACGCTCAACCATCTCACGAACATCAGGGTCGTTCATGATATCATCGGAATCGTATTCATCGTCATCCTCCGGTGTTGCTTGAACCTGTACCCTTTCGGAGTCAAGTTCTCTGAGACGTTTGTTAAGTCGGTCGATCTCAGCATCGAAATCCTTCTCGGTCCAGTCATCAAATTCATTAGACGTAGCTGGCATTTCTACAAAAATACCTGCGGGGAGTGGGTGGCTTCGTGTGGAACCCATGTTTTTTCTTAAATATATAAATTCTAGGCTTCACTTAGGTATGGAACACATACGAAAGATAATGGAGATTATGGATGATGATGAGATGTTCCCAACGAGGAATGAGTGGGCGTACGTAAAGATATCAAATGAACTCAAGAAATTACATTTCAAAATAAAAGAACTATCAATGCGGGCACCAGCTACAATAGACCCCTCAGCACGTATAGAATTGCGGTCTTCAGCACCCCCTCGTATTATTAGAGACGCATGGCGGGACCTCCGTACTTTGCGTCTCAGACCGCGGCGTTAATCAACCTCCATCGGGACAACATCTTGATGCATCGCCTGTCTCGGTGGAGGGTAGTATGCACCTGGTTCAACTGGGTCAGACCACTCTTCATGTAACTGATGTAAAAATTGATTCAACCCTGGGTACATAACCTCTTCATCACCGCTTCGCTCTCTCCATTGTTGATGAAATTGTTCTCGGTCTCGTTGAGCAGCCGTATCGGGGTCAGATGGTAGTTCATCATCCAACCAGTCACGTGGTTGCCCATCTGGAATGGGTCCATTTAGAATGTCATGGGTTGGTTCGTATCTGAGAGGTCCATCTCTCTCTGTGTCATCATCACTTATCCACGAGGGTCTGGTTTGGTCGAGGAATGAAGGTGGTTTCACATGTTCTCGCAATTCCTGGATAGTATCACACAACTGTAAATAGTCCCCCTCCGGGATATTCTCTGAGTTCTTGTCAACAAGCGCCATTATTTTATGAAAAAGGTCCATTTTTATAACATACTATTATCCTATCATCCCCACATAACTTAGGTTGTCGAAAGACTTAGAGCTTTTTTTTACATTATTTTCGATATCCTCAAACTCTTGAAATAAATATGTAATATCATCACCACGATACTTAGCTTGTCTCACCTTTTCAACAAAATTTTGCATTCTTCTATCGAAATTTTGCAATTCACCCCTTGTCTCCACGAATGACAGTAACCTTTTACACTTCGTAATGAGAACTTCCAAATCCATCCTCCTTTCCATTTGAATATTTCTCTCCAACTGAATGTACACTTTTTCAAAACATTCGTTATACGCCTCAATTACAGAACCTACAGCCATTAGTTCTTTCATAGATTTTTTACCTTGAACAGGTCTCGGGGCAACGAGATCGAGGACCGAACGTATGAAATCGAACGGCATTTTTTGGGTGCTGGGGGTGGTTCGATTGGGGTAGTACAGTGAATAACTTCTTCCCAAATTTTACGTTGTACGTCTGGACACAGCGGTGCGGTACCTTGCAGAAATGCAAGTCGTAGGTCGTCTGTGGCCAAACCGGAGATTCCAAGTGGTACACTCGAACGAACAAAAAGTTCGTTGATGGAGAGGACGTATTCGGACATTATTCGGAATCACTTGATTTTAGTTCTTTTTCCCTTTTACTTAGGTCTCGTTCAATCATTAATTTTTCAAGTTCAATATCTAAAATCAAACGCTTTGGTGCATCCCATACAGCACATTTGACCCAGTTATAAGTGTTAATCATGTAATAGGGACCCACGGATGTTAAGGTTTGACAAATAGCCTGGATGTAAATCATTGTTTATTTAATAGTGCCATTCTTTTTTATACTCTTAAAAAATGTGTACATATCAACGATTCCAGCTATAGCTATTCCTCCTGTAAAAATTACAGTTTGTATTGCGATTCGAGGGTGCATAATATAATCTTTAGTGATATTAGAAATGTCGCTTGACGACGTACCTAAAAAGGTTCAGTACATCATTGTAGATTCCGATTTCGTGAATGGTACAAACAATACATTTTCCCTAGACCTCACACTTCAATCTAATACACACGTGGAGGATATGAGTAGGGTATTGGGTATTAAGATGGTCGATTTTTATATTACTCAAATAGGAGCCAGTGGTACAAGTGGTAATACAAACATAGCGAAATATGTTGATATAGTGTGCCCAGAGATTCCAAAGGTTGCTCAAATTCTTGACGAGAGACATGGTCAAGTGTTGGCAAGAGTGCCACTCGAAAGACATTTTTCAGGAAGTAGTAGTTTGATTTTAAGAGACAAACAATGGAAACGATTTCACCAACAAACAAATTACTTCAATCCTATATCGATTAAGAAATTGAATTTTACAATTAATGAAAAACAAGATGATGGTGACTATTTAACTCTTAAACCAGATGCTAAATGGTATATGATTCTAGAAATTACTACAGTCAATGTAAAAGAGAAACCAAAAGATAGGGAATTACAAATTTTGCGAGCACTTGAAAAGTTACTCGGAAAAATTGATAGACTCAATGATAATGTCGAAAGACTCCCAGATAAACCACCAGATGAAAATCCCAAAAAGTATTCATTTGGTTTATTGGTCGCAGTATTAGCTTCAATTTTAGGTGGATTTATGTGGTGGGTGAATAAATCCCCGGTATCACCAGTATAAAGAATAATATATCACTGAAGTATATATGGGTCTAGGGATTTCACATGTGGTGAAAATGACGTCCATCATAGGTAAAAGGTTTTTATACATAGGAAGAAAATATGGTAACAAGTCTATATCAGCACGTGTTGCCCCCTACATTATAGATATTATGAACAATCCTATACTATCAATTGATCATATACATACTATATGTAACATGATGGCAGAAACAGAGTTACTCGCGGGTGTTATACGCTTCGTTACTGTAATTATGTCCATCAAAAGATTTTTATAACTCATTCCTCAAAAGCATCCTCACCGTAGAGTTCATCCAAAGTTTCAAGCATTTCTTGTACATCCTTGAGAGCAGATTTTGTCGAACGTAGGTTCCATCCCGCCAATACCTTCATTTTCTTATTGGCAATCTTGTATTTAACAATCTGTTCTCGTAAATTGTCAATATTTGTATCCTCAACTTTAGGTGTTTCGGGTATTTTTTCCATGGCGAACCTATGTGGTCGAAATGAAGCACCTGTAGAGTGCTGGCGCCAATGACGTTCTTTAATTTTTTTTACTTTGTTTTCATTCTTCTTTTCAACCGTGTTATAAATACGTGTCGGTGCGCAAGCAAGGGCAATCATGTATTTATAATAGGGATTTTGACTTTATATAGATTTTGCTATCTAAGCAGTTGTGGGAGCCTTCTTCTTGGGGGCAACCTTCTTAGCAGGCGCAGGGGTGGGCGCAGGGTCAGCCTTCTTAGCAGGCGTAGGGGTGGGCACAGGGTCAGCCTTCTTAGCTGGCGCGGGGGCAGCTACTGGCGCGGGGGTAGCCTTCTTGGCGGGCGCGGGTGCAGCTACTGGTGCGGGTGCAGCTACTGGTGCGGGTGCAGCTACTGGTGCGGGAGTAGGTGCAGGGGCGACCTTCTTGGCAGGAGCAGCGGGAGCAGCTCCACCTCCACCACAGTTTTCAACAATCTTGCTTAGAAGAGTGTAAAGGCGACCCTTGTCGAGTCGGGGGCGCAGCATCTCCTGTTCGATTTCTTTGAGAAGTGGATTCATTTTACTATATATAAAAGAAAGATTATCTTTATACTAAATGATAGTCATTGGACCCAAACTTATCTCGGGTATTGGACAGCATGCACAAAAATATACAAAATTGTTCCTTCCTGACTCATCGTACCATGAATTTGGTAGTGAGCTTCCTGAAAGTGAACATGGTCTAGTATTTACTATACCCATTAAGCAACACATTGACTATATCACTTACGCAAAAACTAGGGTAAAGAATCTCGCCTGTATGACTGTATGTGAAACTGAAACTGTACATGAAGACTACAGTCTAATCATGAAAGAATTTAAGAGAGTCGCTGTGCCAAGTGAGTTCTGTAAAAGAGTGTTATCTAAACAGTTTCCTGACAATGAATTCTACATTATACATGCACACATTCCCACACCAAAGGAGAAACCCTACACATTTTACCATATTGGAAATATTATGGACCCTAGAAAGAAGTTTCGTGATATACTTCAAGCATTTGCTCGTCTGAATGAACCAAATACACGCCTAGTCGTCAAAGCTACAGCTAAACAGGCTATAGATATTCCATTTCCAAGAGTTGAGGTTATAAATGGCCTGGTTTCGGAAGAAGAAATGGACAATATCCATAATAGGTCGGACTGTTATGTGAGTTTTTCACACTCGGAGGGGGTTGGTATGGGTGCTGTAGAAGCTGCTATGCGAGATAAAGCCGTTATTATTACGAACTATGGTGGAGCACCTGAATATATCAAGACACCCTACACGATTGACTGTGGACTTCAAGAATTGGAGATGGATGATTTCCTCTTCAAAAAAGGTATGGTTTGGGGTAAACCAAACTTTGACCAACTCTTGGAGTTCATGAGACATGCTTATGATAATCGTGTTC
>Ga0307998_1002041_pt1 | contig 10556 bp, 10 predicted proteins | sample Davwhametageno37_FD_203147 | JGI IMG/M metagenome (GOLD analysis project Ga0307998, IMG submission 203147) | Marine microbial communities from Davis Island wharf, Antarctic Ocean - #37 | ecosystem: Environmental > Aquatic > Marine > Unclassified | place: Antarctic Ocean: Davis Island wharf...
GGAAGCCTCTTTAGGTTCAGGAATTTGAAGATTTATTTTATCACCGATCAGTACTTTTTTTGAGGGGCTATTAATTATCTGATTATTTATTTTTAATTTTTCATTAAGAATTAAATTCTTTATTCTAGTTCTACTAATTAAATTCTCTCTTTTATTGATGAATACATCAAGTCTAAGATTATTTTCATCTTCTCCAACTATTAAATTAATGTTTTTTCCCATAAAATGTAATATTAATACTATATGCGCTTGTAGCTCAACTGGATAGAGCGCCTGACTTCGGATCAGGAGGTTCTGGGTTCAACTCCTAGCAGGCGCACCATATAATTAAAAAATAAATATAAATTGCTATTAATTATTCAATATTTATAAAATATGTTATTATCAACAATAATTAAATAAGTACATAAATTAAAATATTCTAAAACTCATGAAAAATAATTTAATGATAACAGGTGGCTTAGGTTATGTTGGTTCATTTACTTCTAAAGAGTTTTTAAGACTATATAAGAAAAAACCCGTGTCAATTGACAATCTTTCTAGAGGAAATATTTTTGCAAAAAAATATTGTAGGAATGAAAAATTGAATATCTCAAATAAGGGTATTGTTAAAATAATAAAAAAAAATAAAATTAATTCTATTTTACATTTAGCCGCATATACATGTGTAAGAGAAAGCATAAAAAAAAAAAAAAAATATCATATAAATAATTATGAATCACAAATTAAATTCATTAATTTATTAAAAAAAAATGGAATAAACATTTTTATTTTTTCTAGCTCCCTATCAATTTTTGATAAAAATAAAGTAAAAAAAAGACCATCACCATACGCAAAATATAAAGCTGAAATAGAAGCTTATTTAAAAAAAATGTCTGGTCCTAAATTTAAAGTTGTTATTTTAAGATATCCAAACATCATAGGTGCAGATGAAAAAGGCACTATTGGAGAAAAAAATAAATATATAACAAGAATAGTTCCATCGTTTCACAAAAATATGATTCAAAATAAAAAGAATATTTTATTTTATAGTTTTAAAAAGAAAAAATTTCCAGTACGGAATTATTTGCATGTTAATGATATTGCAAAATTAAATGTTAAACTATTTAAGAATATTCAAAAGATAAAAAAAAATTTCACTACATTCAATATATTAAATAAGAATTTTTACTCTAATTTTGATGTTTTGAAGATTTTATCAAAAATAAATAATGTTAAATTAAATTTTATCTTAAAAAAAATAAATAGCAAAGAAAGTATAAAACCAACATATGCAATTAAAGATGATATTTTTAAATTATTAAAATTTGAACCATCATTGATTAGCTTAGAGAATATATTAAAAACTAATATTAAATGGTTTAAAAAAATCTATTAAAAAATGAAAATAAAAGATCAATTAATTTCAATATTGATTAATAACTATAATAATGAAAAATTTATTAAACGAAGTATAAAAAGTTGCTTAGATCAGACTTATAAAAATATCGAAATTATAGTGTACGACGACAATTCAAATGATAATTCATGTAAAATAATTAATGAATTTCAAGACAAAAGAATAAAAAGAGTTTTTAACAAAAAAAAATTTTCTAGGTTTCCTGCTATAAATCAATTAAATGCTATATTTCATTCTTTTAAAATATCTAAAGGAAATCTAATTTTTTTATTAGATGGAGATGATTTTTATAAAAAAGATAAAATTAAACGAATTAAAAAAATTTATGATAAAAATTCAGATATTGATTGTATACAAGATAATCCAATATTTTTTTATCCTCAAAAAAATAAATATATAAAAAACAAGTTAAAAAAAAAATTTTTTATTTTTCATACTTGGCCCTACTTTAATCCAACAAGCACAATGAGTTTTAGAAAAAATATATTCAAAACAATAATAAAAGAGATATTTTTTTCGAGAAAAAAATATGGAAAAATGTTTTTTGATGCTAGGGCAATAATTTACTTATATTTTTTTAAAAAAAAACCTTTTTTGCTAGATAAGTATCTAACAGTTTATACTCAAAATGAATATGGAGATACTTTAGTAAACTATGATTCAAAAAACATGTATTGGTGGCAGAGACGTGAAGAGTACCATGAGTTTGTAAAAAAAATTTTTATAAAAAATAAAAAAAAACATATTAAGCTTTTCGATTATTTTTTAACAAAAATAATTAATTTTTTATAAATGAAAGTAAATATTTAATATTTAGATGCCCTGCTTAATTTATCGTTTATTGCTTTGCCCAATCCTTTGTTAGGAATTTTTTCAATAGCAATAGATTTATAGCCTTTGTTCTTAATTTTTCTTAAACAAGAATATAAATTCTTTGCTGCTTCGTTTAAGTTATTTTTTTTACTCAAATAATAAAAATTTTTTAAATCTTTTTTTCTTTTTTTGATCAAGACAAAAGCAGCATCTTTTTGTGGCTTGCGAATATTCATTTTTAATGGTATTCCAGGTGAATAATGAAGATGTGATTGACCAGGTGCAATTTTTTTTCTTGAGTTTATTTTTATAAAGATTTTTGTATTTAAAATTTTTCTTATTTTTGAAATATCTATTCCTCCTAACCTTAATATTGTAGGTTTATTAGTTAGATTAATTATAGTCGACTCTAATCCTATACTGCATTTGCCACCATTTAAAATATATTTAATTTTAGAACCAAATTCTTCTCTTACATCGGAGGCTTCTACAGAACTTAATCTATTTGAGATATTAGCACTTGGTGCTGCTAGCGGATATTTTAATTCTTTTAGTAAATTTTTAAATACCTTATGGTTTGGGAAGCGTACTGCCAAATTTTTTTTTTTATTAGTAACAAATTTTGAAATCTTAGAGTCTTTTTTTAATTTTAGTATGTAAGTTATGGGACCAGGAGAAAATTTTTTATAAAGTTCAATAAAATTATTATTTATTACGCAATCTTTTTTAAGTTCATCAATACTTAAATAATGAACAATTAAAGGGTTATTTGTTGGTCTATTTTTTAATTTAAATATCCTTTTTACCGCTATATTTGAGTATGCATTTGCTGCTAGGCCATAAACAGTTTCAGTAGGGACACCTATACAGTAATTTTTATCAAGATATTTTTTTGCTTTTTTGATATTTGATTGATTAAAATTCATGTATTAATAATTATTATTATATGAAACATAAAAATTTACCACAGGATAATAGCATGCTATCCCTTGAGGAATTAACAAAAGAAGCAAATAATATTATTGAATCTTTAGAAGCAGAAAAAAATCTTCAGAACTCTATCAATTCCTATCAAGAGCTATTAAAGTTAAATAATATTATTGAAAAAAAATTTCATAAAACAACAAAAATAATTAATGAAGAAACAAAGAAAAAAATTAACAATATAACCTCAAAGAAAAATGAAAAATAAACTTGTTAGAATAGCTAAAGATACTAATTTATTTTTAAAAAATTTTATTAATAAACAGAAAAAAACAGAGTTAGTTGCGCCGATGGAGTATGGCTTATTCCCAGGGGGGAAAAAGATTAGATCAAAAATTTTACTAGATATAGGAGCTATATTTAAAATTCAATATAAAACATTAATTTCTATAGGTGCTGCAGTAGAATGTATTCATGCATATTCTCTAATTCATGATGATTTGCCCTGCATGGATAATGATAAGTTAAGAAGGGGAAAACCTTCTACTCATATTAAATTTGGAGAGTCGACAGCTGTACTTGCAGGAAACTCACTTTTAACAATGGCTTTTGAAATATTAACTAGTTCAAACTTAAAGATTAATGAAAAAACTAAGGTAGACCTAGTTCGAAAATTATCCCAGTCTTCTGGACATCTAGGAATTGCTGGAGGTCAATATTTAGATTTAAGTTTTGAAAGGAAAAAGATATCTAAAAATAAAATTATAGATATGGAAATAAAAAAAACAGGAAAGTTATTCAGTTTTTGTTGTGCCATACCAGCTATTATTAAAAATAAAAATAATAAAGACATAAAGTTTTTTGAAAATATTGGTGCGAATATTGGTCTTTTATTTCAAATAGCAGATGATCTTATCGATTTTAAAGGCTCTTCTAAAATTGCGGGAAAAATAACCGGGAAAGATATGAAGAAAGGTAAAGCTACTTTAATCAGTTTACTAGGATACCAAAATGCTATTAAATATAGTGATAAAATCAAATCTAAAATAATTAAAGATTTAAATAAGTATAGCTCAAACTCTAATAATTTAAATGAGACCCTGGATTATATCTTAAAAAGAAATAAATGACTCAAGAATATAAATTCTTAAAAAATATTAATTTTCCTTCAGATTTAAGAAAGTTATCTGAAAATAATCTTCAAGAACTATCTAATGAAGTTAGAACAGAAATGATAAGTGCTGTTTCTCAAACAGGTGGACATTTGGGGGCAGGTTTGGGAGTTGTTGAGCTAACAGTTGCCTTGCATTACATATTTGATACTCCTAATGATAAATTAATTTGGGATGTGGGTCATCAAACCTATCCTCACAAAATTCTCACAGGAAGGAAGTCTAAAATTAAAACTTTAAGGCAGGGTAATGGTCTGTCTGGATTTACCAAAAGATCAGAAAGTGAATATGATCCTTTTGGTGCCGCACATAGTTCAACATCTATATCTTCGGCATTAGGAATAGCTGAAGCAAATAAGTTATCTAATAAATCAAACAATGTAATTGCCGTTATTGGAGATGGAGCAATTAGTGCGGGTATGGCCTATGAAGCCATGAACAATGCAGGTGCCTCAAAAACAAAAATAATTGTTATTTTAAATGACAATGACATGTCTATTGCAAAACCAGTAGGGGCTATGAGATCTTATTTAGCAAAACTTTTAACAGGAAAAATTTATTTTAACTTAAGAGAAACATTCAAATTAATTACTTCAGCTTTTTCTAAAAGATTTAGTGCAAATGCTGGAAAAGCTGAAGATTTCTTACGTTCAGCTGTAACAGGTGGTACTCTTTTTAATTCCTTAGGATTTTATTATGTTGGTCCAATTGATGGACACGACTTGACAACTCTTTTACCAATTTTGAAAAATGCAAGAGATTCAAAATACCAAGGTCCGATTATGATTCATATTAAAACTAAAAAAGGAAAAGGTTACTCATATGCAGAAAAAGCAACTGATCATTATCATGGTGTATCAAAATTTGATATTGTAACTGGAGAGCAGGTAAAAAGTGGAACTAATCTACCAGCCTACACAAAAGTTTTTGCAAATACTTTGGTCAAACATGCTGAGAGAGATAGCAAAATTGTAGGTATTACAGCTGCAATGCCGGCTGGAACAGGAATGGATATTTTTGCTAAAGAGTTTCCAAAAAGAATGTTTGATGTTGGAATTGCTGAACAGCATGGAGTTACTTTTGCTGCAGGATTGGCAACCGAAGGATATAAGCCCTATGTTGCGATCTATTCGACTTTTCTACAAAGAGCATATGACCAAGTAGTTCATGATGTGGCTATTCAAAGTTTACCTGTGAGATTCATAATTGATAGAGCAGGCTTAGTAGGTGCCGATGGATCAACTCATGCTGGCTCATTCGATATTACTTATCTTTCTACACTCCCTAATTTTATAGTTATGGCTCCAAGTGATGAGTCTGAGCTAGTTAAAATGATTAATACTTCTATGGATATTAACGACAAACCTAGTGCAATTAGATATCCAAGAGGAACTGGTGTTGGATTAGAATTGCCATCGATGGATGAAAAAATAGAAATAGGAAAAGGAAGGGTCATTCAAGAGGGTAAACAAGTTTGCATTTTGAGTATAGGAACAAGATTGGAAGAGTGTAAAATTGCAGCTGAAGAATTAAAAAATAAGGGAGTTAATTCAACAATAGTTGATGCACGGTTTGTTAAACCTTTGGATCAAGAGCTTATTTTAAAGTGTGCTAGAGAACATGAGATAATGATTACTGTGGAAGAGGGATCTATAGGAGGTTTTGGCTCTCATGTTGAAAAATTATTATCGGATAAAGGCATATTTGATAAAGGTTTAAAATTTAGATCTATGACATTGCCTGATACTTTTATAGAACAAGATAATCCTAAAAAAATGTACGATACTGCTGGCCTTAATGCGCATCAAATTTCAAAAAAAATACTAGATATCTTATTTACAAAAGAATCGATTAAAGTAGTTAAAAATTAAATTTAAAATATTAGCTGCACTGAGCCTTGTTCATTAAGTAGTGATCTAATAGAACGCAATTCATCATTGCCTCGCCAACTGGTACTGCACGTATTCCAACACAAGGGTCATGCCTACCTTTAACTGAGATAGTAGTATTTTTTCCAAATTTATCTATAGTTTTTCTAGTTGTTAAAATAGAAGAAGTTGGCTTAACAGCAAATGAAACAACAATTTCTTGTCCTGTTGAAATTCCACCAAGAATTCCACCTGCATTGTTTGAATTAAATTTTAATTTTTTACCTTTTTGTGAAATTTCATCAGAGTTTTGTTCTCCACTTAATTGTGCAGAATTCATTCCTGAGCCAATATTAACACCTTTAACAGCATTGATACTCATCATCGCTGAAGCAATATCCATGTCTAATTTAGAATAAATAGGAGCACCTAATCCAACAGGAATTCCTTTAGCTCTTACTTCAATCACCGCACCACAAGAGGATCCTGATTTTCTTATATCTAACAAATATTTTTCCCAAAGTTTGACCATTTTTTTATCTGGACAAAAAAATGGATTTTTATTAATTGTTAGATTGCTCCATTTAGTAGTGTCACATCCTAATATTCCCAATTGAGTAACAGCGCCAATCACTTTAAACTTTTTACCTAATTTGTTTTCTAGAACTTTTTTAGCAATTGCACCTGCTGCGACTCTTGAAGCCGTTTCTCTTGCAGAAGATCTTCCACCACCTCGGTAATCTCTTATTCCATACTTCTTAAAATATGTAAAATCAGCATGTCCTGGCCTAAACTTATCTTTGATATTTCCATAATCTTTTGACCTCATGTCTTGATTATAAACAATTAAAGAAATAGGTGTTCCAGTTGTTTTACCCTCAAATATTCCTGATAAAATTTGAACTTTATCATCTTCTTTTCTCTGTGTGGTAAATTTTGACTGTCCTGGTTTTCTTTTATTCAATTCAATTTGAATATCTTGTTCTTTTAAGTTTATATTGGGTGGACAGCCATCAACGACGCATCCTATGGCTGAACCATGAGATTCCCCCCAGGTTGTGAAACGAAATTGCTTTCCAAAAGTATTAAATGACATTATCTATATTATATAGATTATTTTGTTAAAATTATGAATCAAAAAAACTCAATAGGCCTTAATAACTGCTTTTTAGATAAGAATGATCCAATAGACTTATTTGAAGTTTGGATGAATGAAGCAAAAAAGACAGAATTAAACGATCCAAATGCAGTAGCGCTAGGAACTTCCGATCACAATAACTTTCCATCAATTAGGATGGTTTTATTAAAGGACTTTAACAAAGAAGGATTTATTTTTTATACCAATTTAAATAGTCAAAAAGGAAATGAATTAAAGAACAATCCAAAAGCGGCAATGTGTTTTCATTGGAAAAGTCTCTTAAGACAAGTGCGGATTAATGGAACAGTCCAAAAAGTTTCTAATAAAGTGGCTGATGAATATTATAATACGAGAGGCTATGAAAGCCGGATTGGAGCATGGGCCTCAAAACAAAGCTCTATTTTAAATAATAGAGATGAACTTTTAAATTCAATAGAAGAATACAAGAAAAAATATCATAATAAAAATGAAGTTCCAAGACCAGATCATTGGTCGGGTTGGAACTTAATTCCCACAAGTATAGAATTTTGGCTAGATGGGGATAGTAGAATTCACGAAAGACTTAAGTATATTAAAGATGATATGGATCACTGGACCAAATCTTTATTAAGCCCTTAGAAGCTTCTTTCTAGACTAAATGAAGTAAGGTTTTCTAAAATTTTTTTTTCATCACTATCTTTGAATGCTGTTAAAGAATTTGAAGCAAGATTAATGAAGTGTTCAGCTTTTTTGTAGCATTCTTTGATTATATTATATTTTTTAATAAGTTCTAAGGTAAAATTTAAATCATCATCAGATCTTGTTTCCTGCTTAAAAATATTTTTTAATTTTTCTTTTTCTACAAAGGTTATATTTTGAAATAATAAAATTACAGGCAAAGTAATTTTACCCTCAAGAAAATCTTTACCAATCTTTTTACCAAAAAATTTTAGATCAGAATTATAATCCAAAGTATCATCAGCAATTTGAAATGTTAAACCTAAGTTTTTTCCATAAAACTCCAGCGCCTCTTTTTCCTTTGTTTCTTTATTAGATAAAATGGCTCCAACTTTAGTTGCTGCAGAAAAAAGTTCAGCTGTTTTAGCTGTTATAATTTTAAAATAAGTTTCTTCTAACATGTCAACTTCACCTTTGTGCTGTATTTGCAATACTTCTCCCTGAGCGATTTTTGATGAAGTTGAGGATAAAAGTTTTAGAACTTCCAAATTTCCATCTTCTACCATCATCTCAAAACACCTACTTAGAAGATAGTCCCCAACTAGTACAGAGGAGTGATTTCCCCAAATTGAATTTAATGTTTTTTTTCCTCTTCTTATATTTCCGAGATCAATAACATCATCATGCATTAAGGTTGCACTATGGATCATTTCCACACATGCGGCTAGATTAATATCTCGACCACCTTTTTTATAACCACACAATTTAGCTGATCCTAGAGTTAATAGAGCTCTCAATCTTTTCCCACCTGTTTCTACGTGGTAGTTAGTCATTTTTTGAACTAAATCAACATCACTAGAAAGTTTTGATTTAATTTTTTCCTCAACTAAAAATAATTTTTCATCAACTGAATCCTTTAGCTGAAAATAAGAATTGTTTATTTGGTTTCTAAGCTGAACTACTGTTCCCATAAAAATTAAGTTAGTATAATTAAGTTATATTTATTACTTATCAATTGACGCACCTTAATCTTCAACTATAAGTAGGCTTTATATTATATCAAAAATTCTATAAGGATTAACAATGTTCTCTATTTTAAAAAAAAAAAATATAATAGCCCATATCAAGCTAAATGGTGTGATAGGCAATGCTGGAAAGTTTAAACAAGGTATAGATTTTGCTGGGCAAGAGGAGATTATAGAAAAAGCTTTTTCTTTAAAAAAGGCAAAAGCAGTGGCAATTACTATAAATTCACCTGGTGGATCGCCTGTACAATCCCACTTAATTTATAAATTTATTAGAGCTCAAGCCAAAAAAAATAAAATGAAAGTCATAGTATTTGCTGAAGATGTTGCTGCCTCTGGTGGATATTTAATAGCTTGTGCAGGTGATGAAATATATGCAAATTCTAGCTCAATTATAGGTTCTATAGGAGTTATCTACTCGTCTTTTGGATTTACAGAATTAATAAAAAAAATTGGCGTTGAAAGAAGAGTGCATACAGCTGGAAAAAATAAAAGTTCACTAGATCCATTCCAAGAAGAAAAATCAGAGGATATTGAAAGACTTAAAAGCATTCAATTAGATCTTCATAAAGATTTTATCCAAGTAGTAGAAGAAAGTAGAGGTTCTAAGCTTAATAAAAATGAAATTGAATTATTTTCTGGTGAGTTTTGGGCAGGAAGCAAAGCTAAAGAGTTAGGACTAGTAGATGGATTAGGTAATGCAAATGAAGTTTTGAAAGAAAAATTTGGTGAAGATGTTGTTATTAAAAAATTCGAAAAATCTAAAGGTTGGTTAAGTAAAAAGCTCTCATCTTCTAGTAATCAAATAGATCAACTGGCTAATATTTTAGAAGAAAGATCTATCTGGCAAAGATATGGCTTCTAAAGAAAAAATTACAAAACCTAAATTTCAATCATTTCAAGATACTATTTTGAATCTTCAAAAATATTGGGGTAAGCAGGGTTGTGTTATTCTACAGCCATATGATATAGAAGTTGGAGCGGGAACTTTTCATCCTGCCACAACCTTAAGATCATTGGGCCCTAAGCCGTGGAAGGCAGCCTATGTCCAACCTTCAAGAAGACCTACGGATGGAAGGTATGGAGAAAACCCAAATAGATTACAGCATTATTATCAATTTCAAGTTTTAATAAAACCTTCACCCGATAATATCAAAAAACTTTATTTAAAAAGCTTGGCTGTAATTGGTATTAATCATAAAGAGCACGACATTAGATTTGTTGAAGATGATTGGGAAAGCCCGACTTTAGGTGCTGCAGGACTTGGTTGGGAAGTTTGGTGCGATGGAATGGAAATTACTCAATTTACATACTTTCAACAAATGGCAGGAATTGAATGTAAGCCAGTTTCAGTTGAAATTACTTATGGTCTCGAAAGAATTTGTATGTTCACTCAACAAAAGAAAAATGTTTACGATCTACTATGGAATGATGAAGGTGTAAAATATGGAGATGTATTTCTTCAAGCTGAAAAAGAGTTTTCAGCGTACAATTTTGAACATGCTAATACAGACAATCTATTTAAGATGTTTGATATGCTTGAGCTTGAAGCAAAATCAT